>Ga0180438_10001092_pt1 | contig 49341 bp, 41 predicted proteins | sample SS_ome_12_FD_132455 | JGI IMG/M metagenome (GOLD analysis project Ga0180438, IMG submission 132455) | Hypersaline lake sediment archaeal communities from the Salton Sea, California, USA - SS_3_D_2 metaG | ecosystem: Environmental > Aquatic > Non-marine Saline and Alkaline > Hypersaline >...
AGACCAGCTCCCCAGCATCCGCGCCCTCGCCAGGCAGCTCAAGATTAACCCCAGGACCGTTGTCAAAGCCTACGACGAGCTCCGTCATGCAGGACTCGTCGTCATGAAGCAAGGACAGGGCGTTTTCGTCACAACCAAGCGCGAGGCCGTCCGCGCCGACGTCCGCCGCAAGGCCATCGCGGATCTCGCCCGGCGCTTGCTGGCGGAGGCTTCGCGCATGGGCGCGAAGACCGACGAGATCCTCGCCATCGTCGAACACGAGGCGCAGAAAATGGAGTCCGAGGAATGAACTCGCCTGCAATTCAGGCCACCAACCTTTCGCGACACTACGCCCGCACGCACGCCCTCCGCAACATGGACCTCGAAGTCCCACCCGGGCGCATCCTCGCCCTCCTCGGACCCAACGGCGCTGGCAAAACCACCTTTCTCAAGCTCGTCATGGGACTCATAGAGCCCACCACCGGCCAGGTCTCAGTGCTGGGACATCCCTCGCGTTCACTCCCGCCCCAGCTCGCAGGAAAGGTGGTCGGCATGATCGAAGGCCACGAGCCACCCTCCTGGGCAAAGCTCGAGCTTCTGGCTGCCGTCCAGGCAGGCGCATCGCCCAACTTCGACTTTTCGTTTCTGAAGACCTTCTGCGCAGACCGTGGCATCTGGACGAAACGCTACGGCGCGCTGAGCAAGGGCCAGAAGCGCTGGCTACTCGCCGGCCTCACTCTCGCATCACGCGCCGTCCTGCTTCTTCTCGACGAACCCGCCGACGGCCTCGATCCTGCTGCCCGCCGCTCGTTCTACGACCACCTCCGAGATTATGCGACCGACCTCGGCGCCACCTGCGTCGTCGCCACACACATCATCAGCGACATAGAGCGCGTCGCCGACGATGTCGCCATCCTTGTTCGCGGGCGCATCGCGCTCTACGGGTCACTCGAAGACCTCCGTGAGCAGGTCCGGGAAATCGAATCCCCCGGCGATACCACGCCCCAATTCGGCGAAGGCGTCGAAGTTCTCGCCAGTAAAGGGATCGCGGGTTCCACGCTGACCTGGGTCAAGTCTCCCCTCGACGATGGCGAACTCCAGCGCCGCGCCGGAGCCGGGGCGACGGTCCGCAACCTGACTCTCGAATCCCTCTACCTCCTCACCGCCGGCCAAAACGGCGACTCCCTCAGCCGTGAAGCAAAGGAGGCAACCTGATGCGCGTACGAATCGCTCTTCTCCGCTTTCTGTTGCAGCGCAGCACAGCTTCGACGGTCGCCTTCTTCTGCCTTATGGTTCTCTACATGCTTTTCAAGCCGGACCCTCTCGACTCGGCGGAGGCATTCCCTGCCATAATCGTCTTCTTTCACTGCTACTCTCTGGCCTCTTCCCTGGGACGCCCGGCCGACAAGCACTTCGCCTTCCTCTTCTCCCGTGGCTACTCGCGCGACACTCTCTGGCTCAACACGATGATCGCAACCGCGATCTCAGTGCTCGCTGTCTGGCTCCCCGCCGCTATCGTCGTCTGGACCCCCCTCCGCGCTAATTTTCTCCCCGACCCCGAATATCCCATAGTGGCCGCCGCCGAAAGAACAGTACCCCTCGCATGGCTCGCCTGGTACGCGCTCTTGATGCCATTCCTCCACTACGAGTGGATTCGCTGGGCCCAGCCAACACGAGGCGCCTTCGGCGCAACCCTGGTCCAGGCGGGTATGATAGTAGTGGCCTATCCCATAGTCGTCGTCGCCCCGTGGCCCAGGTGGCCGATTCTCTGGGCTCCCGGTGCGCTAGTTGCTCTAGGTGCTTTCACCGCTACTCGCCGCCTGTACGCTCGAATCGAGGTGCCCGCATGACGGCTCTCTCCATGTTACTTCGACTTCTGGCTCTGGGTCTCATGATCGCACTCTTCACGATGGTCCGCTCTCGAAACCCGAGAATCCGTCTCCTTGCCGATTTCATGCCTGCATCCGCGCCTCCTCCCTCGTGGACCTCCCGCATCATCGAGACCTCCGCTCTCGCCTACGTGAGCATTCTGGCCTTCGTTACGATTGTACTGACTCGATACGAGCGTGGCCTTTTGACCGAGCCTTTGCCGAACGCACAGTCGCCCATCACAGGTCTGGTCGTCACCGTCCTCTTTGCCGCCGGTATTCTCGGAGCATTATGTTTGGCCCTTACGTGGCGCACCTGGGCAGCCGCACTGCTGCTTGTTGTGCTGCTGGTCGCGTACATCTTCACCACCGACCCTCTGACTGTCAGAAGGATCTCGCTTCAGAAGTCCCCTCCCAACCGAGTGACTGTTTCGCTCTCGCATGAAGCTATGCCCTCCGCACGCGTCCCAACCCACCCCGAGGCTCCTTGACTCTACCCCGCCAACCTGCCATGATCCTTCTCAAAGCTGAATCCCGCGCACCAACCAGGGACAGGAGGCGGCAGAATGAACCCCATTAAGCTCATCCGAAAGCTCATCGGCATTCTTCGCGGCGGAGCCGCGCCCTTCGAGGTCTTTCTCGCCGTCCTTCTCGGACTGATCGCCGGCTTCGTGTTCGGTTTCAACCTGACCTTCATCGCGCTCCTTGTAATTCTTCTGGTATTGAACGCCAACGTCGCCGTCTTTCTCTTCTTCTTTCTCGTCGGCAAGCTCATCGCCATACCGCTCACACCGTTATCGTTCAAGCTCGGGAAAGCTCTCCTCGCAGTCCCTGGCATCGAAGGCCTCGTACGAAAGATCGTCAACGCTCCCGTCGCAGCATTTCTCGGTCTCGAGAGATATACGCTTCTCGGCGGACTCATAATAGGCATCGTCTTGGGCGTCATCGGCGGCTTCATCGTCGCGCGTGCGCTCACCCTCTTCCGCCGCCGCATGGCGAAACTGGAAGAAGGCTCACCGGCATTCAAAAAGATTACCGGCAACCCGCTCGTGAGGCTCGCGATGCGCGTGCTTCTCGGCAAGAGGCGCGCGGGCCGCAAGCTCTACTCAGAACTCCTCGAGGCCCGCGCCCGCATCTTCCGAAAAAGCGGCATCGCTCTCGCAATTGCATGCGCAGTCATCGTCTTCATCGCATCAACCTTCGTGGACGACTACGCCCTCCGCCGCGGACTTGTAGCAGGCCTCGCCTCCGCCAACGGAGCCACCGTCGACGTGGACTCCGCCGGCATCAGCCTCTTCACCGGCAGGCTCTCCGTCGGCGGCCTTCAGCTCTGCAACCCCGACCAGCTTGACCGCAACCGCATCGAGATAGCCGAGCTCGCCGCCGACGTCGGTCTCGCCGATCTTCTCCGCCGTCGCATCGTCATCGACGAGGCGGTCCTCTCCGGCGTGCGCACCGACACGTCCCGCTCCCAACCGGGAACCCGCGTCAAAAAGGCCGCCGTCGGGCAACCTGCCGAACAGCCTCCCCCCCCCATCCTCCCCGATATGGAAAACCTGTCCATCGAGGACATATTCAGCAAGGGAAAGGAAATCCAGCGTCGGCTCGCCCAAGTGCGCGACGTGCTGGTAAGGCTCAAGGCCCTCGCGGCACGCACCACCAAGGAGGCAGGCGAGCCTTCCGAGCAGGAGCTAACCGCCAACCGCTTGAGGGCACTTGCGGCAGACTATCTTTTCAACCAGGCCCCAATGGTCACCGTGCACCGCCTTGTCCTGGACGATCTCCCGATCCCGATCGAGGGAGAGACTCACCTGATAGACATCGACGCCAAGGAACTCTCGTCGAGCCCCTCGCTCTCTTCGCAAGACCCGTCCTTGGACATCACCGCCGAAGACGCTGGAATGTCAGCCGGCATTCTCCTCAGCCTGAAGGATCCGTCACAGCCGCACCAGCTTCACCTCGAAGCCCAACAACTCGACATGGCCGTCTTCCAGAAGATGCTCGCCGATGACTTCCCGGTGCGCTTCGACCAGGGCAATGCCGCCGTCACCTGCGATGGCACCCTGAGTCCCGACTTCCTCGACCTCTCCCTCGCCGCTCGACTCACCGACCTGCAAATCGAGTCCGCAGGCGCCAAGGGCATCCTCGGGCTCGACCCCCAATACTCCCGCACGCTCCTCGACTCCCTCGCCAATGCCGACGTCGCCCTCCGCATTCACGGCCCCCTCGCCTCCCCCACCGTCAGCTTCGACCAGAAGCAGCTTCTCGCAAGCCTCAAGGCGGGCCTCGTCGAAGCCGGCAAGAAGGAAGTGACTCGCAGGGCCAAGGAAGAGCTCGGCAAAGTCATTGATGAGCAGCTCGGAGAGGAGGCCGGCATCGACGCCGGCGAGCTGATCGAGGGGGTTCTCGGCGACCAGAAAGAAGAGCAGTCGGCAGATCAAGACGAATCGGAAAACCCGAGCAACGTAACCGATACCCTCAAGCAGCTCTTCAAGTGATCCGAGCCGATGCTACGATGCCTTTGGTTTCTTGTTTCTCAGGTATCCGTCGATGGCTTGCGCCGCCCGCTTCCCCGCACCCATTGCTGATATCACCGTAGCCGACCCCGTTACAATGTCCCCGCCTGCGAACACCCCTTCCCTGCTCGTGCTTCCAGTGGATGGATCCGCATCCACGTAACCCCACTTGTTCAGCTTCAGATCTTTCGTCGTCTGTAGCACGAGCGGGTGCGCGCTCGTTCCCACCGCCACAACCACCACCTCTGTCTCAATCTCGAACTCCGACCCCTTCATCGGCACCGGTCTCCTCCGCCCGCTCTCATCCGGCTCCCCCAGCTCCATTCTTATGCACCTCATTCCCCTCACCCATCCCCCTTCGTTCCCCAGTACCTCGATCGGGTTCGTCAAGAACTGAAATTGGATCCCCTCCTCCTCTGCGTGCCGGACCTCTTCCTTTCTTGCCGGCATCTCATCCCGCGACCTTCGGTACACGACGGTTACTTCCTTTCCCCCCAGCCGCAGCGCCGTCCTCGCCGAATCCATCGCCACGTTCCCACCGCCTATCACGCTCACCCGGTCACGAATCACAATCGGAGACCTGTATTCCGGATGGTACGCCTTCATCAAGTTCGCCCGCGTCAGGTACTCGTTCGCCGAGTAGACTCCCACCAGATTCTCACCCGGAACCCCCAAGAACTTCGGCAGCCCCGCTCCTGTTCCCACAAACACCGCGTCGTACCCCTGCTCCAGAAGCTCGTCCACCGTGTCCAGCTTCCCCACAACGTAGTCCAGCTCTATCCTCACCCCGAGCTTCCTCAGGTAGTCCACCTCTTCCTCGACGATACTCTTCGGCAGGCGGAACTCGGGGATCCCGTAAACCAGCACCCCCCCGGGCTTATGCAGCGCCTCGAAGATCGTCACCGAATGCCCCATCTTCGCTAGTTCACCTGCCGCCGTCAGACCCGCAGGTCCCGAGCCGATGACCGCCACCCGATATCCCGTTGGTTCAGGCGCGGGTGGGGCCTCCACCTCTCCCGCCTCCCGCTCGTAGTCCGCCGCGAACCTTTCCAGATTTCCTATCGCCACCGGCCTGTCGGTCCGGCCAAGAATGCACAACTCCTCGCACTGCTCCTCCTGCGGGCACACTCTGCCGCATATCGCAGGAAGCGCATTCGCCATCTTCAGCTTCTTCGCCGCCGCCGAGAACTCCCCCTCCCCAATGAGTTTTATAAAGCCGGGAATGTCCACACCCACCGGACACCCCTCCATGCACTTGGGTCTCTTGCACTGAAGGCAACGGCTCGCCTCCAGCTGCGCTTGCTCCGCCTTATACCCCCTGGGCACCTCTTCGAAAGTGCTCCCCCGCTCCTTGGGCTCCAGCTCAGCCATCTCCTGCCGCGGCGGCCTCTTCCCCGTACCTCGCACCGCCTCCACTTTCGACATCGCACATACGCCGCCTTCGCACTGATCCGGCTTGACCTCCTTGTCGTATGCCCCCAGCCTCGCCAGCAACTCCCTGAAATCCACCTCCGCACCGTCGAACTCCGGCCCGTCCACGCACGTGAACTTCGTCTCACCCCCGACCGTCACTCTGCACGAACCGCACATTCCCGTGCCGTCAACCATGATCGAGTTCAGGCTCACAACGGTCTTTATCTTGTGCGGCTTCGTCACGCCAACCACTGCCGACATCATCACCGCCGGACCCACCGCCAGCACCAGATCGATCTCCTTCCCCTCCTTTATCCATCCCTCCAGCAACTGCGTCGGGAATCCGTGGAACCCCTCCGACCCGTCGTCCGTCGTGTAGTACACCTCGTCGCTTATCGCCTCTATCTCCTCTCTGAGGATAAGCAGGTCGCTCCGCCGCGCGCTGATGACCGAGATCATGTAGTTCCCCGCCTCTTTCAGAGCCCTCGCGATCGGATACGCCGCGCCAAGTCCCACCCCTCCGCCTATCACCACGCACCGCCCGTACCGCTCTATATGCGTCGGCGTCCCCAACGGACCCACAACGTTCGCAATTGAATCACCCACCTCGAGCTCCGACAGTCGTCTCGTCCCCTCTCCTATCGCCAGATACACCAGCCTGATCGTCCCTTCCTTCGGGTCCGAATCCGCTATTGTCAGCGGAATCCGTTCTGCCTGCTCATCCGTCCGAACGATAACGAACTGCCCAGCCTTCCGGCGTGCTGCAATCCTCGGCGTCCGTACCCAAACCGAGTAGATGTTCTCTGCGAGTTGCTCTTTCTTCACTATCTCATTCATCGGTGTTCCTGACCCTTCGTCTCGCCGCTGTGTAGCCTGTGCCTGCGCCAGTTCATCCTGCTTGCCTCAGAACCTCGGGAATCCCTCCTTCGCTATCTGCTCTCTGATCGTCTCCCCTTTCCAGCTTTCTACCCTCTGTAGCTCGTTCAGCCCGCGCGAGAATACCTCCGCCCCCTTCCCCGAAGCTTCGGGCGCGTCCACCACACGATAACTGATCATGGGATTCATCGCTTCCATCGCGAACTCTATCATGTTCCGCTGATCCTCCGGATGAAAGAGCAAATGCTCGCCCATGCCTCTCAGGAATTCAAGCACCTCTTCCCACCGCATCTCCACACCGACTTCCTCCCGGTCCGGAGGCATGTACTTGAGAAAGAAGTTCCGAGTCAGCGCTTCGCGACTGATGCCGTAGTCCTCATCTCCCCTCCCGTGGCTCAGTGGGCGTTCATCCCACGGCGGCGGGCCGTTGTCGTAGGCCATGCACCACACCCGCTTTCCCAGCTTCAGAATCTTCTCAGTCAGCGTCAGCGACTGGCGATAGGGCACCATGCTGTCATCGCTCCCGCATATCAGCAGCAAGGGACAGCAAATGTGTCCGGCCACGTAATCGAACGTCGCGAATTCCCACGCCGCCCGGCCCCTCTCAAAAGGCTCGTCTCTCGACTTCAAGAGCCGGTGCCAGTACGAATAGAAGAAAGACCGGTAGAACGTTACATCCTGCCCCGAAAACCTGGCCGGAATGAATCCCTCTATGAATCCATTCAGGCTCGGAGCATCCGCCGCCGCTGACCACCCCACTGCTGCAGCCACCTCGACCGGCATCTCCGACCTCGAAATCGCATATATCGTCGTGAACGCTCCCCAGCTACTTCCTGTAACCCCTATCCGCGACGGGTCTATCCCCGGCAGAGACTGGGCTACCTTGATCCCTCCCAGCACGTCATACGCGTCGTTCAGCGCGCTGTCCGCCTTGTAGTAGCGGCAAAAAACATACAGCAGCGCGTATCCGTTGCTCAGATACCAGTCCATGTCCGTCGCGATGTCGCTCAGCGCCCCCCGACCAACGAAAATGCGTACCGGCACCTCCGTCTCCATATCCATATCCACATCCGGCAGCGGCCCGCGCTCTTCCTGCTCGTCAACCATCTCCGCCCACCGCACATCCACCGGGTCACCCGTCTCCGGGTACACGCTGTAGGGATCGGAAACCACCACCACCGGCGCAGGGGACTTCACTCCGTGCGGCCTCAGCAGCGCGCCGTACGTCCGCTCTCCGTCCAGAGGATTCCGCCAGGAGAGAAGCTCGATCGCAAGAGACTCACCTGTCGAAGTCGACTCGTACTTACCCTCGTACGGCAGCATCTTGAGATCAAGCTCGTCCGCACTCCCACACAAGCACGCCGCCCCGACAAAAACAAGCATCACCCCGGCTAACCGCGTTCGCCGGAAAGAGTTGGCAAACATTATCCCCCACCCCTCCAGCCTTACAGAAACAAAACCGGGGAAAGCTTCGGCCTGACCAATGACCCCGCATGATAACACCCATCCCCCGCCTCGGCAACCTCCCCAAACCGCTCCCGATTGACAACCGTTAGGCCCAGGTGTAGTATTCACTTTCTGTTTCCTCCGTCGTCGATTTCGTCCGCTGTGAGCAGGAACGCCCCGCCATGAACCCTGAAGAAGGCTACATGCGCAAGGCCTTGGGACTCGCCACGCTCGGACGCGGAAAGGTCGAGCCTAATCCCATGGTCGGCGCCGTTATCGTCTCCCGCGGGAGCGTCGTCGGAACTGGCTACCACAGCCGCTTCGGCGGACCACATGCAGAGGTCAACGCACTTAAGGCCGCAGGTGAAAAGGCCCGAGGCGCTTGCATCTACGTGACTCTCGCGCCCTGCAACAGCCACGGCAAGACCCCTCCCTGCACCGACGCCCTCGTCAAGGCCGGCATCCGCAGGGTCGTGTTCGCCACCGAAGACCCTCGCCAGGACTCCTCCGTGGAGACTCTCAAGCAGCACGGCATACAGATCGTCCCCGGCCTCCTCGAAGAGGAAGCGACCCAGATGAACGCTCCCTACTTCAAACTCGCCTCAACCGGACTCCCCTATGTAACCGCCAAGTGGGCCATGACCCTTGACGGACGCGTCTCCATCCCACACCCCAGAGAACGATGGATAAGCGCCGAGCAGTCCAGAACCCATGTCCAGCGCACCAGAGGCGTTATGGACGTCATAATGATGGGTATCGGCACCGTAATCGCCGATGACCCCGAACTCACCTGCCGTATCGCATCTCCCAGGAAACCCCTCCGCCTCGTTCTCGACTCGAAGGCCCGCATCTCGCTCGACTCCACTCTCGTAAGAACCCTCGACATCGCCGACCTCACGATCGCCACAACTCGCCAGGCACCGGAAGAAAAGCTCTCGGCACTGGAAAAAGCCGGCTGTCGCATTATGATCACTGATGATCTCGATGGCCGTGTCCGCCTCCGGCAGGTTCTCGAGAACCTGGGAGCTGAAAGGGCAACAAACGTCCTCCTCGAGGGAGGTCCGACAGTGTTCGCAGCAGCCTTCAGGCAGAAGCTCGTAGATAGGGTTATGGTCTACACGGCACCGAAAATCGTTGGCCACCAGGACGCCCGCGGCGTCATCGAGGAGCCCATCGATCACCCAACCCCTATACACCTCGAAAAAGTCACCTACGAGGAGATCGACCACGATATCCTCATGGTTGGTCACGTCCCTGATGAGTACAGAGATCTGAAGCCCGGCAGCTCAGCCGTTACACAATAGTCACACCGTCCGCCAAGAAAGGAAAAGGAGGCATTTGGCATGGAAGGCAAACCCCAGGATTTCATGAAGGTCGGCCTCATTCACTTCATGGCCTTTCCCGAGGTCATGAAAGGCGAGGGCCCCGTTGTCGACACACTCCGGCAGATATGCTCCGACCCTTACTTCCAGGCAGTCGAAATAACCCACGTCGCCGATGACGCCGCACGCAAAGAGGCGATCAAAACGGCCAAGGATGCCGGCTTCGCCGTCGCATACGGCTGTCAGCCCGTTCTGCTCTCCCGCGGCCTTAACCTCAATCACCCTGACAAAGACGAGCGCGCAAAGGCCGTCCAGGCAGCCAAGGAGAGCATCGACGAGGCATACCAATGGGATGCCGCCGGCTTCGGTGTCCTCTCCGGCGTCGACCCCGGCGACAAAGCCAGGGACGAAGGATGGAAGCTTCTCGAAGACTCCGTAAGGCAGCTCTGCCAGTACTCCGCCGCGCACGGCAAAATGCCCGTCGTACTTGAAACATTCGACCGCCAACCCTACGGCAAGAACTGCCTCGCTGGCCCGACGTCTGAATCGGTGGCCTTCGCAAAGAGAGTCGTCGCCGACTATCCCTCCTTCGGACTCATGCTCGACCTCAGCCACCTCCCGCTCCTCGGAGAATCTGCCGACTTCACTCTCACCACCGCGAAACCCGTTCTCAGGCACGTGCACATCGGCAATTGCGTAATGCGCCACCCCGACCATCCCGCCTACGGCGACAACCACCCCATGTTCGGAATCGAAGAGGGTGAGAACGATGTCGACGACCTTGCCGAGTTCCTGCGAGAAGTCCTCAAAGCCGAATATACCTCCAAAGACAACAGGCGCATCGTCAGCTTCGAGCTGAAGCCCTACGGCGACCAGACCCCCGCCGATGTGATAAAAAACGGCAAAGAGACCCTGGACGAAGCTTGGACAAAGGTTTAGGGAACTTGCATCCCCCCCGACGCGTCCAATCCTACGGAGAGAACATGGGGCAGGATGCCCCGGAGGAACTCCTGGTCCAGAGAGCAGCCGACGGTGACCCCGCTGCCTTTGACTGGCTTATGCGACGCTACCAGGACGCCGTCTTCAATATGCTCTACAGGATGACCGGGAACCAGGACCTGGCCTTCGACCTCGTCCAGGAGACGTTCCTCAAGGCGTACAAGGCAATTGACACGTTCAGGTTGGGCGCAAAGTTCTACACCTGGGTCTACAGGATAGCGGTCAACTCGTTGAGGAGCCATTGGAGGAAGCAGGCAAGACTGCCGACACAACAGCATCTTGACGACGACCCCGGCGAGAGCCCTCGAGCGCATGCATCCAACAACCCGGCAGACCTCGCCGAGGAGGGAGAAATGGAGGAACTCGTGCAGCAATCAATCTCCACTCTGCCTGAGCCCCAAAGAGTAGTGCTCGTGCTCAGGGATGTGGAGGGTCTCGAATACGAACAGATCGCCGAGATGATGGACCTAAACATCGGCACCGTGAAGTCTCGGCTCCACAGGGCCAGAATGACGCTGAAAGACAAGCTCAGCTATCTGTGGGAAGGGTGAAACGATGGAATGCCGCGATGTTCGCCTATATCTGAGCGAATATCTTGACGGCGAGCTGGATAAGCCCCGCCCGGAGGGTCAGGCTCCGCCCGAGGGACTCGCCTCCCCCTCCTCGCTCCGCCGCGACATCGACGCACACCTCGAATCCTGCGCAGACTGCCGCCGCGAGCTCGAGCTCCTCAGGAAAACCGTCGAAGCCGTCCGCGCACTCCCCACACGCTCCCTTCCCGCAGACATCCGCCTCCAGATTGACCGGGGCATCGAGCGCGAGATGCTCGCCGCCGCAGCCGAACCTGCCGCCGGAATTCCCGAAGGCCGACCCCCCGCACCCTCTCGCCATTCCACGTGGGCATACGCTTTGCCGGTTGCCGCGTCAGTCCTCATCGTCGTCGGCCTCGCTCTCCACTTCTACCTCTCCTTCCGGCCGCGCTCCGGTGAGATGATCGCTCGCGGCTCTGAGGAAGCATCTACAGAGGAAGCCGCACAGCCAGCGCTGCTGGATGACCTTGCCGAACTGAAGGGCGAAGCCACTTCTGAAGGCTATGCTCCATCGGGTGGAGTTGCCGTAGGCGGCGAGATAGACTTCGATGGATCAAAAGGCGTTGAATCTCTCCTCAGAAGTGCGGAAGTTGACCAGCTCGGCTTCACCGCACGCCAGTCCGTCGAGGCGGTCCGCCGCGAGGGCCTTGAAAAGCAAGTGGCCGAGAAGGAAGAACTCCCGCGAGCAGCTGAGGACGTCCGGTTCCTTCTGGCTGAAAGCGCCCAGCCCGCTCTCGCTGTAACATTCAACAACGCCGTCATCGTTCCTGCCACAGCAAACGAGGAACTCGAAGCCATTTTGACCGCGAACAACTGGACCAACAACCTCAGTCGCGCCGGTAACGTCTACAACATCGAAATCCCTGCCGACGAGGTCTCACGCCTCGCCGACAAGCTCGCCCAAGCCAAGTCGTTCAAGCCCGTCAAGGCCGGAGAGTACGGCTACGCCACCGTATTTCAGGGACGCTTCAAGGATGACGTCCACAGCGCCATGCCCCCCACCAGCGACCACGTAATGGGCCACACCTTGCGGTATGCCGACACCGACAGCGACGGGGCGACAGACACAGAAATGGAATCCGTCATGAGCGGGGCTTACGCCGTCCAAGCCTCCGAACGCTCCGCCGTCACGAAAGCGCTTCCAGACCTGCGTGTCCCCCAGAAGGAATCCGCCGACGAGCTTGGCAGAAACGCACTGTCATCCCTCGGAAAGGATCGCGCTGGAGGCACCCGCGGGGAGATGCGGATGGTCACAGACTCCGCAGCGGCTCAACTCGCGGCGTACCGAGGCTTCGTCCTGGTCAACATCGTTCTCGGCACGCCACGCCCTCAGGTTCAGCCGCTTGACCCCCAAAGGCAGCAAGCGCCTCAGCCGGCAGCCACGCAGATGCAGCAGCAAAGCCGCTGAATCAAGGCCTGACCCGCAGCAACCGCTCCCTGCCGACGCCTCACCCGGTCTCCTCAACCAAAACAACCACGTGCGCCGCTATCGCCTTCCCCTCGCCTATGGGGCCCATCCCCTCGTACGTCTTCCCCTTCACACCCACCCTCTCAGCGGGAACCGACAGCAGCCGCGACACATTCCGCCGCATCTCCTCCTTGTACTCACCCAGCTTCGGCACTTCCGCGTACACGATCACGTCCGCAGAGACCGGCCTCAACCCCGCCTTCCCCAGCATCTCGATCACCTTCTTCAGCAACTCCGACGATGCCGCGTCCCTGTACCTAGCGTCCCCTTCCGGGAATTGTTCCCCTATGTCCCCGAGACCTGCCGCACCCAGCAACGCGTCGCACGCCGCGTGCAGCACCACGTCCGCATCCGAAACTCCCTCCAGCCCCTTCGCCCACGGTATGGTCACGCCGCCAAGCACCAGCCTTCGCCCCTCAACCAGCCTATGGATGTCGAAACCCAGCCCCACTCGCATCTCACAACCACCTCACAAAGAACAAGGCCACCGGGCCTTTCCGACCCGATGGCCTCGCATACTACCAAAGCTCTCACTAGAAGACAAGCACGGTCGAGAAAGTGGCCAGCATCCCGCTATCTTCAGCCTCGTCGCTCACGCCGACAACCTCAACCAGCTCTTTAATTACATCCGCCCCGAAAAGGTAAGCCACCAGGCCCGTGAAGGCCAGGTTCTCGCTGTACTGCCACGTAAGTGATGCGTCAACCTCGATGCCCAGATCGTCTTCTTCGCTCGCCGGCAGCGGCTCCACCAGCTTGAACCAACCCGCCTTCAGCCCCAACGTCACGTCATCGGCAGGCTTGACCGACGCGCACGCCTTCACGGCCGAGTAGTTGCTGTCGAAGTCCCAACCGTAGTGGTTCTCCTCCAGGATCGCAAACGTGTCAACGTCCTCCATCGACAGAAACGACTTCGCCTCCGTGTCGGTGGGAATGTCGTCGCCGGTCAGGTACCAGTACGACACGTCAATCGACGGCTGGTATTCATACTCGCTTGCCGTGTACATCACGCCGCCGTAGGCACCCCAGCCTGCGGCGTCGATCGTGCCCAACAGGCCGTCGTTCCACTCGCCAAACTGCCACGCACCTTCGCCGTAGACTTCCAGGTCGTCGTTCACCCAGTAATCCACACCGAAGTCCGCCGAGTATGTCTGCACCGAGTCGTTGTCGAAAACAACCACTCCCAGTTGCCCTTTGCCCATATCATAGTCAAACGGATACACCCCGCGCGCACCATAAAGGGCAGCGTCCGAGCCTGCGCCGAGTGTCTCCCAGATCGTCGCCGCAAATCCTTCCAGCATCAGCGGCTCGGCATCGTACGTCGCCTTCCACCCCCCCGCTTCCCATGTGCTTCCGTAGTAATGGTTCTCATTGAGATTCAGCAGGAACTCGTCACCGTTCCCCCGCAAATCCCACGCGAGGTTCTGGATGCCCACGCGCACGGACAGCTCGGGGACCAAGAACTCATTAACGTCTATGTACGCCTGCTCGATCTCCAGCTGGTAGTCGTCCCACGACCAGGGGTCTCCCGGCATCACCGTACCAAATAACGGAAAGCTGAGTTCCGTCTCGATATCGGTGAAGTCTGCGTATTCCACCCAGTCATCCCGAATCTGGATGAACGCACCCACGTCGTCCGTCATGTCGATCGTCAGCTCAATCGCCAGATCGGTATTCACGAAGTGCTCGTCATGCGGCCCGATGAGGAAAATCTCCGCCCCCCTGAGGACAGCATCAAAGTCAATGTAGCCACCGATCGTCAAACTGCTTGCATTCGCACTAACTACCTCTTGCGCAGCAGCCGGAGGCAGCATCAGCGAGCACGCGATCGCCGCCACGCCGACCACTGCAATCAGTCTCTTCATCCCTGCCTCCTCGGTCTCCGTCCGATGCACAATCGATTCCTTGCTTCCATCGACCTTACGCCGCATACTTGCAGACGGTTGACCATTTGACCCAATGCCTCTCACCATTCAGTTCATCCCCAGGCTCTTACACGGGCCGAACACCACCTCGCCAGAAACAAAGCCTCGGGAGTTCTCCAGCCTGCGAACGCTGCCGAAAAGCAACTCCGCCCTCTGCTCCGCATCACCCCCTTCCTCTACCACTTTCCTCATAACACAGTTGAACGTGCCGGCTTCTCTCTACCACCAGCGGGCACTGCAGATACCACACGCCCGCTGCCATACAAGTATTGAGAGAATCCCATCAGTCATGCCCACACATTGGAGTCTCCCATTCAGCAATCCCCCATGCTTAAGGGATACCCGCTGTGATTTTATGAAGCCCCGCCGCCCTCAGTCAAGCACAAATCCCGCGCCCCGTTCACAAAAGCTTCCCCAGGAGCCGTCCCATTAAGTCGCCGCCGAACTCCCGTCTTCGGCACACCCTTCCCTTCACACCCCACCCTCACTCTCACGCCACCACTTGGCGACAAAAAAAGGCCGCCGAGCCATCACGGCCCGGCGGCCTTTCGTACCTCAAGCTAGCACACTAGAAGACGAGCATCGTCGACAACGAGGCCATGTAACCGCTGTCGCCAACCAGGTCCGGGTCTCCTACCACGTCCAGAAGGATCTCTTCCAGCACGTCTGACCCAAACAGATACGCGACCGCACCCGTGACGGACAGGTTCTCGCTGTACTGCCACGTAAGCGATGCGTCGACCTCGGTACCGATGTTCTCCTCTTCCCAACCCAGCACATCCTCGTACTTCTCGGTCCGCTGGAACCAGCCCACCTTCAGGTCCGCAGTCAGGTCTTCCCTCGGCTTCGCCGAAGCGCAGGCTTTGACCGCCCAGTAGTTGCTCTCGATGTCCCAGCCGTAGTGGTTCTCCTCGATGATCGCGAACGTGTCCACGTCCTCAAAGGTCAGGAACGCGTCGCTGTCACCGTCGACGAACGGAGGCGTCGAATCACCCTCGCCGCTCAGATACCAGAACGACAGGTCGACCGATGGCGTCCACTCGACCTCGCTGAACGTGTACATCCCACCGGCGTACCCGCCCCAGCCGTTGGCGTCAAACTCGACGTCCGGACCGGCAGCCAGCGCCTCGCCAAAGTTGAACGCAGCCTCGCCGTAAATCTCGGTGTCCTCGTTCAACCAGTAGTCCACGCCCACGTCTACGATGTAGAGCTGGACCGAGTCGTTGTTGTAAACGAGCACGCCCAACTGGCCCTTGCTCATGTCGTCGAACGGATACGTGGCCAACGCCCCGTAGAGGGCCTTGTCTTTCGTGTATCCCAAGGTCTCAAACAGCGTTGCCACAAATCCCTCGACCACCAGCGGGTCGGCGTCGTACGTGGCTTTCCACGCACCCGCATCAATCGGGCAGTATCCGTGGTTCTCGTTCACGTTCAGCACGAACTCGTCCCCGTTCCCGCGCAGATCCCATACCAGGTTCTGCAGACCTAACCGTAGGTCCAACTCCGGAACAAGGAATTCCTTGACGTCGATGTACGCCTGCTCAACCGCCAGCCAGGAATCGGTATCCCACCAGCTGTTACCCCACACGTGGACAGGATATTGCGGCCCATACGTGCCGAGGTTGATCCCCATGATGGTGTCGATGTCAAAAAGCCCGGTGTCTCCGACGTCTCTGAACTCGTCGTAAACCCAGTTGTCCCTGAGCCGGATGAACGCGCTCACGTTGTCCGTCATGTCGATGGTCAGATCGATCGCGATGTCAGTGTTCACGAAATGCTCGTCGCGGTCATCGTAGAGAAGGAAGATGTCCTTCTGCCTTGCGACCGCGTCGAAATCGATGTAACCACCGATCGTCACTCTGCTTGCCTTGGCACTAACTACCTCTTGCGCAGCCCCGGGTAACGCCAGCGAAAACACTATCGCCGCGACACCCAGTGCTGCCAGCAGTCTCTTCATGCCTACCTCCTCGATCTGCGTACGGTAGTCAGGCTGCCTTAACATCCGTGTCTTAGGCCCTTCGACTTTGCGCCGCGCCCTTTCGAACGGTTTGCCCTTTCGACCGAGACCTCTTAGCCAACCGTTCAACCCAGAGTCCCACTCTGAGTCGAACACCCGGATATCTCTTCTCTCGTTATCCGCCTGGAGCAAAGCTACACCTCCGCTTCGCTGCCAGGCCCGTCAATCACCCCCTTCCTAACGTCGCATTCCTAGAAGCAATCCTCACCAAAAACAGTTTCTGCCGAAGGGCTCCCCTTCGACAGATTTGTGGCTGCCCGGTCCTCTTCCGCTATCCTTGCGCCCGTCATCCACCCACCGTCCACGGAATTCCCCCTCTCGCACCGGGACGCCTTCCGTCTATGCTCCGGAACTGCACTCCGTCAGGAGAAAGCCGCCCTCTGGGTGATGACGTAGTTATTTCCTCGCCTTTTATGTGTCTTTGCTACTACTATCGACCCCCTCTGCAACACTACTTTAGCCCTTTCCTGCGCACCCAACCCAAATTCCGCGTGCTCCACCCCCTTCAGGCACCCCCGTATATTGCTCACTCGGGAACCCAGTGCCCCAACATATAGGCCAGCTTGCTGCCAGCTTAGCACGCAAAAGTCCCTTCAACACCCCAGCCCTTCTTCCCACAAAAAAAGGCCGCCGGGCCAACTGCCCGGCGGCCTTTCGTGCATCAAGAAAACAACACTAGAAGATGAGTCGGGTCTGGAACGAGGCCAAATATCCGCTGTCTTCTGCCTCCTCCGCACCATAGCCGACGTCGTCTACCAACTCCTTGATCAAGCCTGCCTCGAAAAGGTAGGCCACGAGACCCGTGAAGGCCAGGTTCTCGCTGTACTGCCACGTGACCGACGCATCCACCTCGATGCCCAGGGCATCCTCATCGTAGCCATAGGCCTCATCTTCGACCAACGTGAACCAGCCGACCTTCAGGTCTGCAGTCAAGTCTTCCGCCGGCATCGCCGACCCGCAGAACTTGAACGCCTGGTAGTTGCTGTCGAAGTCCCAACCGTAGTGGTTCTCCTCCAGGATCGCGAACGTGTCCACGTCCTCGAACGACATAAAGAACTCGTTGTCGTCGTCGAACGTGTCATCACCGCTCAGATACCAGTAGGATAAGTCCACCGACGGCGTCCACTCAACATCTCTGAACGTGTACATCGCGCCGCCGTAGGCGCCCCAGCCGCTGGCGTCCATCTCGTCGATCGCCCAGTCGAGCCAGTTCCCGAACTCCCACGCACCTTCCGCGTAAAGCTCGAGATCCTCGTTCAACCAGTAGTCCACACCAACATCCACCGCATACATCTGGCTGGAGTCGGCGTTATACACCAGCACGCCAAGCTGTCCCTTACTCATGTCGTCAAACGGATACGTGGCCATAGCCCCGTACAGGGCGTGATCGTCCCGGTACCCGAGCGACTCCCAGATCGTCGCCACAAAGCCTTCCAGCATCAGCGGGTCGGCGTCGTATGTGGCTTTCCACGCACCAGCCTCCACCGGGCCGTAATATCCCCAGTGGTTCTCGTTCACGTTCAAAAGGAACTCGTCCCCGTTCCCGCGCAGGTCCCACACCAGGTTCTGCAAACCTATGCGGATGTCCAACTCGGGAACCAGGAACTCCCTCACGTCGATGTACGCTTCCTCGATCTGGAGATTGTAATCATCCCACGACCAGGCATTGCACGGCTCGATCGGGAGCGACAGAGGCATTCCTATGTAAGTCTCTACGTCAGAACAGTAGCAGTAGCCGTAGCCGTTCGCCAATTCCCCGCCGAGTCCGTCGATCATCATCTCTTCGCAAATCCAGTCGTCCCTGATCTTGATGAACGCACCGACGTTGTCTGTCATGTCGAGCGTCAGCTCGATCGTCAGATCGGTGTTCACGAAATGCTCGTCGTACGGGCCCACCGAGAAAATGGCGGCCTCTCTAGCAACGGCATCGAAGTCGATAGACCCACCGATCGTCAACCTGCTTGCCTTCGCACTAACTACCTCTTGCGCAGCCGCCGGTAATCCCAGCGAAAATACAATCGCTGCGACGGCTAGCAATCCCAGTAGCTTCCTCATTCCTACCTCCTCGATCTGGGTTCGGCAGTCAGGCCGCCTTAGCAACTTCGCCTTAGGCCCTCTGACTTTGCGCCCTGCCCTCTCGAACAGTTTGCCCTTTCGACCAAGACCCCGTTTACCGAAAAGTCCAACCCAGAGCTATCATTATGAGTTGAACACCATGATTATAGTAAGCTCTTGGGTCCGTCTCGGGCGCAGTGAAACAAACCTCACATCGTTCACTGCCCGCCCCCTATCACCCCCTTTCTGAATCGTATATACAAGAGCAGAAAGTGTCGCTTCTCCAAAACAGCATCCGCCGGAAGCAACTACCCCCGGCAGCTAGCCAATCTCTGAGAAAATTCCTCCCTCATTCTGGAGAAGATTCCCCTCATCCCGCACATCACAGCTATCCGCTCCGCACCCCCGTGCTTCGCGGAAACTCATAGAGATTGTAAGCGCGTTGTCGTGTCCTAGTCAAGCAAGAATTAACGCTGCCCTACTGAACGCTTAATCGAAGCTTAACAGACCCTTGCACCTCGTCAAGCCAAATTTCGCCCCTTTTTCCCCCTCAACATCGCCTCTCCCAAAACCACATCCTCTTCCCACGTCACCTTGATATTGTCCCTCCGGCCTTCCACTACCATAACCTCCCTCCCCAGCATCTCCACAAGCCCCGCGTCATCTGTCGCAACATCTACCCCAAACTGCTCATACGCTTCCAGAATTACCTCTCGCCTGAATATCTGCGGTGTCTGCACCGCCCACAACCCCTCCCGCGACACCGTTCTCAACACCCTACCCTCCCCGTCGCATTCCTTCAGCGTGTCCGCCGCCCTCACACCCACGACCGCCGCCCCCGTTCGCCACGCCGCCTCAACACAGCGGACTATGTCCTCCTTCCGGATGAACGGCCTCACCGCATCATGGATCATCACCAGGTCGCATCTCTCGTCCACCACACCTAGCCCCCTCGCCACCGAGTCCTGCCTCCGCGGGCCCCCCGCCACTACCTCATCCAACTCCACCAGCAGCGGCTCGCCCTCAACCCTCACCCTCCCCACGTAACCTTCCGGAACTACCAGAATCCGCTGAGAAATAAAATCCAGTCCCGAGAAAGCCCTCAGCGTCCTAACCACAATCGGTTCCCCCAGCAGCTGCACAAACGCCTTCGCCCCCTCGCACCCCAGCCTGCGCCCCTCCCCCGCACCTACAACCACAAGCGATACGCTTGGCCTATGTTCTCCTTGAGATTCAAGCATCCAGATATCCTTGTGGGATAATGAGTAGCGCGAATGGAAGGCCTAATCTTCCCACGGAAGACCTAATCTTCCTTCGGCTTGCCGAACAACATCTTCCCAGCGCTCGTCTGAAAAACACTCGTAACCAGCACCCTTACCTCTTCCCCAATCAGCTGCCGCCCCCGCTCCACCACCACCATGGTTCCGTCATCCAGATACCCCACCCCTTGGCCCGCCTCCTCACCCTCCTTGATGATCCTTAGCGCAATGTCCTCTCCCGGCAGCACCACAGGCTTCAACGCTCCCGCCAGATCGTTCACGTTCACCACCCGCACGCCCTGTAACTGCGCTATCTTGCTCAGGTTGAAATCGTTCGTCACCAGCTTCCCGTCCAGCCGGTTCGTAAGACGCACCAGCTTGTTATCCACCCCGCCCACGCTCGGCACTATCGAATCGTTTATCTCGATGTCCAGGAACTCGTTACGCTGCAACCGATTAAGAACTTCCAATCCCCTCCGCCCGCGCCCACGTTTCAGCTTGTCCGGCGAGTCCGCAATGTCCTGCAGCTCCTGCAGCACGAACTTAGGTATCACGATAGGATTGTCAATCATCCCCGTGTCGCAGATGTCCGATATCCGCCCATCTATAATGACGCTCGTATCCAGCACCAAAGGTTTCGGCGTCTTCACCTGCTTACGGATGAAGTCAAGAAACGGCGTGACGAAACGAAACACCGGCTGCGCGTGCATCAGTAACGCTATCCCGACGTAGCTGAAAAAAGCGAAAAGCGCCGCCGTTATCACGCGGTTCGCCACGTCCTCCGTCCCCGGCATTATTGCCAGCCTCTCCGTCACCATTTCCGGCACAAATGTGAAGATCTGCGCCATCGCCAGCCCGAAGATCAGCCCTATTACCACCGGTGGTATCAGCGCACTCGCGCGCCTCGTAATCACCGACTCCATCCCGACGACCAGCACCCCCGCCGCAAGCCCCATTATCGGTCCCCAGTACCTCGCGGACGTATCCTCCAGCCCCAGCAGACCAGGTACTACCCACCCGATCAACCCACCAACGAGCACAAATACTACACGGATAAAGATGATCACCATATCACAGCTCCCTGGCCCCCCGGTATGAAGGAAATATAATGTATATCACTACCCGCGCAATCCCGCGCATGTTACCACAACGCGCACGAATGTTCAATGATTAAATAGGTATTGTGACAAACGTACGCTTATCCGCGGTTTTGCGCCTACATCCTCTCATATGGATAGAACAGCTTCTTGTACTCATCCTGGGCCGACCTGTCCGTCAGCCCTGCTATATAATCGCACGTCGCCCGCTCTTTGCCAACTTTTTTTGCCCAATTTTGATGTTCCGGCGGCAACTGTTCCGGGTTCTCAACCAGCGCCGAGAACAGTCTCTTAACGAACAGCTTCGCCTTCTCCGCCATTCTAGTCACACGATAGTCCCTGTAAAGGTTCTCCATCAAGAATGATTGTAGCTTTTCCTTCTCTGCACCCATCTCCCCGCTGAAGCGCACCGCATATTCCCCCGCCTCGCGGACGCCCCTCGTGCTGTCAATCCCTAGCCGCTCTATGTTTCTTCTCGTCTCCTCCAGAAGATCAACCACTTGCAGACTGATCAGCGCCCTAACCGTCTGCCCCCTTCTCACCCCCACCGTCGCACCGTCCAATTCCCCTCTTACTGCCTCCGACGCCCTTCGCCACAGCGACACCCCGGCCAGCTTCTCCTCGTCCAGTATCCCCGCCTCCAGCCCGTCGTCCAGATCGTGACTGTCATACGCTATCGAATCGGCAATCTCCACCACTTGCGCTTCCAGCACCGGCAGCTCTTCCGTATCAAACTCCCCCGGAACCGGAAGATCGTACGCGGTCTTGTGCTTCGCTATCGCCTCCCTCACCTCGTACGTAAGATTCAAGCCCGGAAACTTCGGGTATCTCTTCTCCAGAATATCCACCACCCTCAGCCCATGAGAGTTATGCTCAAATCCCCGATCCGACTCGTCCCCATCCCTCATCGCCTCTCCCATCGCCTCTCTCAGGGCCTCCTCCCCCGAGTGCCCAAACGGCGTATGCCCTAGGTCGTGCGCCAGCGAAATCGCCTCCGTCAAATCCTCGTTCACTCCCAGAGCCCTCGCCGCCGTCTGCGCGATCTGCGCTACCTCAATCGTATGCGTAAGCCGCGTCCGGCAGTAATCACCCTCGTGGTTCACGAACACCTGCGTCTTGTACTCCAGCCGACGAAAAGCAGTGGAATGTATGATCCTGTCCCTGTCCCGCTGGTACGCCGTTCGGAAGGGATCCGGCTTCTCGGGATACTTCCTCCCCGCCGTCTCGCTGCTCTTCATCGCATAGGGCGCAAGAATCTCCCCCTCGCGCCTCTCGAGATCAGCCCGCCTCAACAGCATTTTGTCAGCTCGGATTCTGGCAGTCGGACACAAAACCCGTTCCCCCTGCTCCCGCTGCTCTACTTCCCGCAGCTCGTGCAGCTACTCGCACTGCAGCTTGCACAACTACTCGACGACCCTCCCGCGCTCGGGCCCCCGCCTTTCGAACGCCCCATTCCGAATGTCGAAAAGACCCGCCTCGCCTTCTTGCTGCCGCACTCAGGACACTTCGCCTTGGCCGACGTTGAAGCCCGGCTGAAAAGCTCACTGAAGCTTTTCCCACATGCTTCGCACTCAAACTCGTAGATCGGCATCTATGTCGTCTCTCTGTTAAGGCAGGTATCCAAGCGGATCCCTCAGTTGGCTACCCTCAAATATCCTCAGATGAATCCTCGAACTCCCGACGCCATGCCCCGCCTTGCCGATCCGCTCCCCCCTTCGCACCCTATCCCCCGGCGTGACTGAGATGCTCCCCAGTCTACCGTAAAGCACTCGCCTTCCTCCCTCCGACATAACCACCACTCTTCCCAGCCCCCGAAAGTTGTCCGAAACGAAATCCACATCCCCGTCGCTCACCGCCACCACATCCTCCCCCGGCGACGCCTCTATGTCCACCCCCTTGCATGCAACACCCCCGACCGACTCACCGAATCTCCCCACAACTCGACCCCGCACCGGCCAAACTAGTCCCGCCTTGCTCACCTCCCCCGGCTCGTACGCTCTCTCTACGAAACCCCCTGTCCCCCTCACCGGAATCATCAACCTTTGCCCAACCTTTATCGGATCCGTCTCCAATATCCCGTTGACCTTGCATATCCCCTCCACGCTCGTCCCGAAACGTCTTGATATGGACCAGAGAGTATCCTTCTGCTGTACCACGTAAATCTCGTGAGTTTCAGAACTTGCCTCTTGAATCACCTGCAGCTCGGCTATCAGCGCGGGTGGAATCTCCCGCGGTTCAGCCGCCCTGCCCGTAGCGCATCCGCTCGCGCCCGCCAACGCCGCAAGAGCGATAACTAATCCCAACACAACACCGTAGACTCTACACGTCATGCTATGCCCGGTACCAGATGACATGGAATAGCGGAAACGCGCCTTGACGATCAGGCCGCCGCGCCCCGTCCCGCCTGCTGCTCCGCCGAAACAGAGCGGGTGAAGGGATTCGAACCCTCGACACTCAGCTTGGGAAGCTGATGCTCTACCCCTGAGCTACACCCGCATCAACGCTGCAAACACAAATATAATCTCCCCCTACGCATTGTCAAGGCCGCAGCACCCACGTCCGCGCCCGCCCCCTATCCCTCTTCTTCCGCCTCCGCCCTTTCCCTGAACTCCTTCGCCCTTTCATACAACTCCTCGCCTTCCTCACCGGGAGGCAGTGGCTCCAGCGTGTACTCAAAAACCTGTACGTCTTTAAGTCTCAACGGCAGCACCACTTCCGAGAAGAAGTCCAGCGGAAATCGCTCGTACACCGGCGGCGAAACCCTCGCGAACTCCCTCACCACCTGGTACCCTTCTTTTCGCAGCTCCACCTCCCTCGTGCCGTAGAAATCAAACGGCACCGAGCACGGCGTCGCCCCCACGCGCTCCGCATCAATGTAAGCATCCGCGCCCGACGGCGTGCTCCGAAGCTGAATCTCCCTCTCAACGCAGCCGCCGGCTAACACCAGCAGCACAGCAAGCAGAACCACTCTCATCACAATTTCCTTATCTCGGCCTCGCGTTTGTCGGTATCCAGCAAGGCAACCGTGGGAGCCCCCGTCAGCCACGCCCCGCACTCCCCTGGATTCACGGCCAGCACTTTGCCTTCCTCGACGCTCGAATTGTGACTGTGCCCGAAAATCAGCACGTCAGCTCCCTTCAAATCCTTTCCTCTAACATCATCCCTGTCGTGCGCCAGAACCCACCTCAGCCCACCAAGCTCAAACTTCCGCGGTCCCCTCTCTATGTCCCCCAACACCTTCTTCAGTCCCTCCCTCTCTCCGTCATTATTGCCGAATACCGCGATCACTTTGCCGCGAAACTTCATTACCTCCTTCGCTGAAAAAGGCGCAACGAAGTCCCCCGCATGCACGACCGCCTCCACCCCCTCCTCCAAGAACAGCCCTATCCCCCGCCGGATCAGCGGTACGTTGTCATGCGAATCAGCCATCACTCCAACCAGCATCTATTCACTCCAAAGAACTCATATGCGCCAGCAACCCAAACCCCTGAGCAGGATATTTGCCTCCGCCCCTCCAGTCAAGCCACATCCGCGCACGACAACGAACTTGGGCAGAACCCACGCCCCCGGCAAGAGCAAACGTCCGTGCGCATTTCGCGTATGGTCTTATGTAGACGCGTCCAACCCCTCACCACTAACCCAGGAGGTCGAAAGCCATGAAACCTCGTCTCGAAGTACCGGGACTTCTTCTCCTCGCAGCACTTATCCTCTCCCTCGCCGCTCTCCCCGCAGCGCGCGCCGCCGAGGAAACCCCCACTCTTCCTTCCTTCAGCAAGATAGCCGAAAATGTCTCCCCCTCTGTAGTCAACATAAGAGCCACCCAGATAAGGGAAGTCCCAGTGCAGCAGCAGCGGTTCTCACTCCAAGGCTCCCCCTTCGAAGAATTCTTCCCCCCGGAGTTCTTCAGGCAGTTCACCCCTCAACAGATGGACGAGCAGACGCACAAGCAGTTCTTGCCCGGCCAGGGAAGCGGCATAATCATCAGCTCCGACGGATATATTCTTACAAATAACCATGTCGTCGCCGACGCCGACAAGCTTGATGTCACTCTCATCGACGGCAGAACCTTCAAAGCCGAGACCATCGGCACCGACCCTCTCACCGAACTCGCATTGATAAAGGTCGATGCCAAGGACCTCGCGCCCGCCAAGCTCGGCGACTCCGATCTTGCCGAAATCGGTGACTGGGTTCTTGCCATCGGCAATCCCTTCGGCCTCGAAAACACAGTGACACAGGGAATCATCAGCGCAAAGGGCAGAAGCAACACCAGCGTCGCCAAATTCTCCGACTTCATCCAGACCACCGCCTTCATAAACCCCGGAAACAGCGGCGGACCGCTCGTCAACCTCAAAGGTGAAGTCATCGGGATTAATACCTGGATCTTCACCGGCGGCGGCACAGGTTTCATCGGCATCGGCTTCGCCGTTCCCATCGACATGGCCAAGTACGTAATCGACAGCCTCACTGAAGAGGGAAAAGTGACCCGCGGCTGGCTTGGCGTCGTTATTCAGGAACTCACACCCGACCTCGCCGAGTCATTCGGCCTTAAAGACACCAGAGGCGTGCTACTTGGCGACGTCGTCGTCGACGGCCCCGCTGACAAAGCCGGCCTGAAGGGCGGAGATGTGATAGTCGCCTACAAAGGCCAGCAAACTGAGCGGCCCTCCGAGCTTCAACGCAAAATCGCGGAAACAAAACCGGACACCAAAGTCAACATCAACGCCGTCAGAGACGGCAAAACCATTAATTTCAGCGTCAAGATCGCAGAGCGTACGCTGGAAGGCGAGCCCACCAAGGAGAAGGAAGGGGGAACCGTCGAACTCGGGTTCGACACCGATACCCTCTCTTCTCAGACGGCAGCCCTCCTTGGCCTCGCGGACGTCAAAGGAGTCCTTGTCACCCGCGTCATGCCCGGCAGCCCTGCCTACTTCGCAGGGCTCAGAGCGAACGACGTCATCACCTCGGTAAACAATCTGGAAATCACGAAGAAGGCCGAGTTCGACGCCGCTCTCAGCACGTCGCGGAACACCTCCGGTGTAAGGCTCCGGGTCGTCAGGCGGGGACAGCACGGCACGCTCAAAACCTTCATCTTCTTGCCGACGCGCTAGCACACCGGAACCGGACTGACCAAGTCCGCCTGCCTCCGGCAAGAGCAGGACTGAGTCTCCCCGCTCAGTCCTGCTCGCTTGTCCCCTTAGTCACGCAGTTGCCCCCCGTTCGTCACACTTCCGCACTCGCAACCGCACTCTCCGCTAATCCTTTCTTTCGGTTTGAAAAACAGCCCTCGCCGCGATAACATACTCGCGGATGGAGCCAATCCATTACACGCGCCCTGGGCCGGGCGCGCCAGGGGGGCCCGCTGATGAAAGCGGACAAGATGGCGGGGGAAAAATGCCCTTTCACCTTCAACGTCGCCCTTCTGTACACACACGGAGTTCCACATGCTCATTGACGCCCACGTCCACATACTCGCCGCCAGTCAATTCGACGACCGCTTTCGCAACGAGGTAGGCGAAATAGGCGACGTCGACCTCGACCTCGTCGCCGCCCAGATGGACCGCCTCGGCGTCGACAAGTACGTCGTCCTTCCCCAGGACATGACCAGGATATGGCGCTCCAGGATCACAAACGAGTTCGTCTTCGACTTCGTCCAGGCCCACCACGACAAGACCATCGGCTTCGCCAGCGCCGAAGTCCTCGACGACTTCGGGCGTTTCAATTCCGCCGGCCTCGACGAATTCGAAGCCGCCATCCAAGACCTAGGCCTCCGCGGCCTACTTCTCACACCCCCTTACGGCCACTATCGTCCCGACATCCCCGCCGCCTATCCCTTCTACCAGAAGGCCGGTGAACTCGACGTCCCTCTCTATTTCCACCAATCCGCTCAGGGCGGACCCGCCGTCCTCGCGCCGCTCGAATACGCAAACCCCGTCTACATCGACCGCATCGCCAACGACTTCCCCACCCTACGCATCTGCGTCGAGCACATGGGCTACCCCTGGACCGAGCAGCTCCTCGCCCTCATGGCCCATGCCCCAAACGTCTACACCGACATCTCAGCCGCCTTCTTCAGACCCCGCCTCCTTGCCCGCAACCTTCTCATGGCTAAGGACTACAGGGTGATCAGCAAGGTCTTCTACGGCTCAGACTACTGGTACAGAAAAGATCAAGCCGGCTGGGAGGACCGGATTCGAAGCGAAATCCAATGGCTCCAGAGCGACCTGAACAAAATAGCCCGATCCGAGGGTTGGCCGGAGTTTGATGATAAGGAAATCCAGGGTATACTAGGGCAGAATGCCGCCCGATTTCACAGGCTGTGATTCCGCTTAACTTGCGACAACGCGCCATGCAAAATGCAGCGGCAAGGAGGTGAGCATGCCCGGCCTTTATCTTGTCGGCGTAAGAGGCTTCTGCGAAGCTGAGGATTTTCCCATCGAGTACGGACGCACCGTCACCATCGGCAGAAGCAGGGACAACGACATATCCCTGCGAAATAGCAAGAAGTGGCGGGAACTGCCGAAGGAGGAGCGTTCCGGACACAGAGAGTTCCTCGCTATATCCCGAACTCATTGCAGAATCGCTTACCAAGACGACAAGTGGGTAGAGGTCCAGGACACCAGCGCAAACGGCACGTTCGTTGACGGAAAGAAGGTCGCGCGACTGGTCATAAGCGACATCAAAGACAAATCACACGAGATTCGCCTTGGGCCCGTCGAAACCTTCATTCTCGAATGGCGACAATGACGCATATCCCCTCCGCCGTCGCCCTCGTCTCCGGCGGCTTGGACAGCGTACTCGCCGCATATCTGGTCAAACGCCAGGGAATCGAGGTCTACGGCATACATTTTCTCTCCATATTCTGCGGGTATACCCCCAAAGAGGGCACAAGATTCGGACCAAGGCGCTTGGCCGAATCCCTCGGCGTACCACTCGAAGTCAGGAACTTCTCCAAAGAGCTCCTATCCCTCGTCAAATCCCCCGACCACGGCTACGGCAGCAGGCTCAATCCCTGCATCGACTGCAAGATCCACATGCTCACTCGCGCCAAGGAGTACATGAACGACATCCACGCTTCCTACGTCGTCACCGGCGAAGTCGTCGGCCAAAGACCCATGTCCCAAAGAACTCAGATCATGAAACACATCGAGCGAGAAGCCGGCCTCGAACGCCTCATCCTTCGGCCCCTCTCCGCCAAGTGCCTCCCCGTCACCATCCCCGAGGAGAAGGGATGGGTCAGTCGCGACGAACTCATGGGACTGGTAGGCCGCGGCAGGCGAAGGCAGATCAGGATGGCAAAGCAGGAACTCCACATGAAGGACATTCCCACCCCAGCCGGCGGATGTCTGCTGACCGACCCCGCTTTCTCCCTCAGACTCGACGACCTCCTGGCAGAAGGCGGCGACCCCACGCTCCACGACGTCCAGCTCCTGAAAAGCGGCCGGCACTTCCGCCTTGATGACGACACGAAGGCCGTCGTGGGACGGGACGAAGCTGACAACACTCGCATAGTCACTCACGCTCAACCCGAAGACCTCCTCATCGAGCTCGAAGACGTGACCGGACCTACGACGCTACTAAGGGGAAACACCTCGCGAGAAAACCAGGAAATCGCCGCAGCCCTCACCGCGCGCTACAGCAACAAGGTCGCGCCAGGTGAAACCGCCGCGGCCCGGGTCTTCAGACCACGCCGACCCGAAGACAAAACCATTATCTCCGTTGCACCCGCCACCCAGGAAACGATAGACGAGTTCATTCTTGCCCCCATGAAGATATGACCAAGACCATCAAATCCTGCGGCTTCATCGTCTTCCGTCGCGGTCCCGACGCCCCACTCTTCCTCCTAATACGCAGCGCCGCCCACGGTCACTGGGATTTCCCCAAAGGGCACCTAGACCCGGGCGAAGACGAGACAACCTGCGCCCTCAGAGAACTCAAGGAGGAAGCTGGCATAGCCTCCATCAAGACGCTCCCGCACTTCCGCGAGCAAACTCACTACTCCGTCAGCAGAGGCAACCAGACCTTCCCCAAGGAGGTCACTTACTTCCTCGGCGAAGCACAAGACGGCAGCGTTAGCGTCTCAGGCGAGCATTCCGAGTACACGTGGGCATCACTGGAGAGGGCTCTGGGACTCGTTCAATTCGACAATTCACGACGCCTTCTCAGCAAAGCGGCCGGATACCTCGAATCGGAGACCCTCTAGCCTCCCGCACGATCACTCGAATCCCGCCTCCCTCAGCTTCTCCATCGTCACCCCTTCGGTCAGACCCTCCGTTCTCCCTCCCACAAACTTCTTGATCCACTTCCCCACCATGTCCACCTCGACATTTACCTTGTCCCCCACCCGTTTCTCCCCGAGCGTCGTAACCGCCAGAGTATGCGGTATGACTGCAACCGAGAACGAACCATCCCCAAGGCCCACCACCGTGAGGCTTATTCCGTCCACGGCAACCGACCCTTTCTCAATCAGCATCCCTGCAAGCTCGCCCGGCAGATGGAAATGGAACGTGTGCTGCGCGGGAGACGCATCAATCCCCGCTATCGCCCCGACCCCATCCACATGTCCTTGAACCATGTGCCCTCCCAGACGATCCCCCAGCTTCAGCGCCCTTTCCACGTTAACATACGCGCCGCTTCGCAGAGACCCCAGCGTGGTTCGCGACACCGTCTCCGGCGACACGTCGAAGCTCACCCTACCCCCACTGACACCCGTCACCGTCAGGCACGCGCCGTCCACGGAGATGCTTTCGCCCACGCCGATTTCATCTGCAATCTCCGGCAGCGAAAGGACTAGCTCCTTCCCACTCCCGCCGCTCAGCCGCACCACCTTTCCCTTGCACTCTATCAGACCGGTAAACACCACAACCCTCCTCTCTCCTTCGGCGCTCAAGTGTAGCACCTGCCCGATCCCGCTTCAACCTGCCCTTGATTGACCCCGCCCGATGGTGTAAGCTCTGGGTACCACTCGCCGGAGAGGTGGCAGAGCGGTCGAATGCGGTGGGTTGCTAACCCATTGAGGGGGATGTATCCTCCTCCGCGGGTTCGAATCCCGCCCTCTCCGCCGGTTACACCAATCTCTGTCGGCGCCCCGGTTCGTCGCCAACCGCAAAACGCCGACATTTTTGTTTAGTTCTCCGCGTCGACCCAGAGCGTGGCGGAATCGCTGACAGCCCAACGGTCGCAACGGAGCACAGATCGTTTTCGATGGGGCATTATGGGCGCTCTGGAACCTTTTCTTACGGTCGCGTTGGGGTTCGTGATCGGACTCCTTGTAGGACTTACCGGCGTCGGCGGTGCCGCGCTCATAACTCCCTCTCTTGTGATCTTCCTCGGAATGGACCCAGTCGTCGCCGTGGCTACCGGCCTTGTCTACCTCATTCCGACCAAGATCATCGCCGCAGCCCAGCACCTTCGACAGAAAAACGTTGAGCCCAAACTCGCAGTAGTCATGGGCCTTGCAGCTACCCCTACCGCCGTCATCGGTGCCCATATGGTCAGTGTGCTACACCGCAACGAGGCAACCAGTGCCGTCACCAGCTACTATCTCGCGCTCGTTCTCGGCATCCTTCTCGCTGGCATCGGCGTAATGCTTCTCTGGGAGGTCTGCCCCTTCCCCTCTAGGAAACAAAATGACAAGCAGAACGACGCACCCGCTCTCGATCAACGACACGGAAACCTCGTGCTGGCGGCCCTGATAGGGGCAGTCGTCGGCTTTGTCGTAGGAATGACCTCCGTGGGCGGCGGCTGCCTCGTCATAGCAGCCCTCATCTTCTTCTACAAGCTTCCCATTCGAAAGATGGTGGGCACGAACATTCTCGTCGCTGCAATTCTCGTCATCGCGGGTGGCCTCACCCACTTCGTCGAAGGCAACGCCGACATCCCGATCGTCGGCTTCTTGCTTGTCGGCGCCATCCCCGGCGTGATTCTCGGCAGCAAGGCGGTGATGCGAGCCCCCGCGACCCTTCTCAAAATCCTCGTCAGCCTCGCCATACTCGCAAGCGGCGTCACCCTCGTGGTGAAGAACGTGCGACCGCCCACTCTGAACGAAACCACCCGTTCAGCCACCCAAGCAGATACCGAATCACACAACTCCGCCCCACTGCAGACCCCAGCCTCTTAACCACCCTCGCAAAACTTCAGGAAATTCCCTATCACTCTCTTCCCGTCCGGATGCTCCTCATCGTGAGCTTCCGGATGAAACTGCACCCCGTACACTCTCGTTCCCCTCTTCCGCATCGCCTGAATCCTGCATTCCTCCGACGTGGCAAGACGCTCGAAATCTTCCGGCAGATCCGTCACCTGGAAGTAATGCGACTGCTTGACCACCATCACTTCCGGCAATCCCTCGAAAAGCTCATCTTCCCTCAGCCGTCTCACCTTGAGGAATCCCGCCTCCTTGAACATCCCCGGATGGTAATTGGGATTCGGATCCTCTTCACCTTCTCTCAGCTCTCGCATGGCGCAAAGCTCCGCCCCGTACGCCAGCCCCAGCATCTGATGCCCGCCGCATATGCCAAGCAGCGAAACCTGCACGGCGCGCAAAAAGGCAAGCGCGCGTTCCAACGGATCGCGCGGATACTCACACCAATCCGTGCTGCAGCCCGACAGCATCACCCCTTGGTACTCCAAGCCGCACTCGTCACCCACACCAAGCTCGGAAAAATGGCGCAGCTCCCACTCCACCCCGAACTCTTCCTCCAGCATCGGCAGAAAACGCTTCTTCAGCGCCTCCGCCTTCTCTCCCGCACGCCGTGGATGCTCGCTATTTACGACAAGAACCTTGAGGCTCATCATTTCAGATCGAAGTAGTACGTCATAATTCTCCCGCCCCGCCGCACCGTCACTTCCACCCTGGACTCCTTCGCGATGATCGGCAGCAGCTTCCACACGTCCTCGAGGCCCCTTATCTTGTTCCCGCCCACCTCCGCGATCACGTCGCCGTTTCTGAACCCCAGGTGGCTCGCCAGCGAGTCTTCCTGAATCTGATCGATCTTCACCCCGTCCGGCTCTCCGCTCGAACTGTGCGGCGCTAAGAACGCGCTCCGCGCCACCTGCGCCAGCAGCCCCTCATTACGCGTCACCAGGCTGTACAGGGCTCGCCGGACTTCTCGCGTGACGTCCGACGTTGGCTTAACGTAAGGCGAGAAGTCCACAGTCGACCGCCCAGTCGTGGGAAGCTTCGTTGGCCTCGTCCCGCTTCCCAACGTTCCCACGCTCTTCTCAACACCCTTCTCCTCAACCTGGAGCAGCCTCTCCTCACCCTCCCGCCTCAGAAGCACGCCGTCCCGCTCCACTCTCGCTACAGTCCAACCCCCGAATGCTTCCCCCCGCCGCACCATCTGCCTCTCCCCCTTTGGATCCACCAGCAGAGCATACGAATACTCCGTCACCTCTTCCCCGCTTCCGGACCTCGCCACCGTAGTGCCCAGGCACCGGATGTCCCCTTCCACCTTCGCAGTGTCGGTGCTTTCCACGCTCGGTGCGTCCCCAAGCAGGCTGTCGAGTTGCCAGATAACCGCGTAGTCCCCTAGCGCCCTCTCTCCTGGAAGCGCCCCTGCCCCGACATCGTCCTTCCACGCACTCGCGCGCGGCACCTCAAGCCCTTCCTCGGCAAGCAGCCGATAGCTCCCGTAGCACGCCGCTGCCAAACCCATCACCAGCAGCGCGTTCGCCGCCCACACTAATCTCAATAGCCTCGATGTCCTCATACCGGCTTCTCCTTCAGGCCGCAGTCTAGAACCACTGCGCCAACCTGTCAAGCGCCCGCGCCTCGCCGCAAGAGCGTTGAACCCAGGCTCCTTCTCGCCTATGATCCTTGTTGCCGCGCGCTGCGGCAGACGCATCGATGCGTGCCGAACGGAGCAACCCATGACACAAAGGCGCGCCACGCTTTTCATCGTTGCCCTTCTCACCCTCGCTGCCGCTGTCCTGCTTGTCGCCGCGCTGATTCTCATCCAGCCCCCACGCCCCGGCAACAGGTTGAACGTTCTCATCCTCGCCGTCGACGCCCTCCGCCCCGACCGCCTTGGCTGCTACGGAGCCACCGGCAACCCCTCCCCCGCAATCGACTCCCTCGCCTCTCAGGGGGTGATGTTTCTCAATGCCACCACCCAGGCTCCCGCTACCGGCCCCTCCTTCAGCACGATGTTGACCTCCCGCTACCCCCTAATCCACGGCGTTATTTCCAGCGCCCTGGGACTCCAGCCAAACCAGCTCACCCTCACCGAGGCCCTCCACAACGCGGGCTACCAAACCGCCGCCTTCCCCGGCAGCCTTGTCCTTCACCGAGCCAGCGGCCTCGACCAGGGCTTCGATACCTACCCGGAACTCCCCAAGGGCGGCCTCCCATATCGCGACGCCTCAGAAATCAACAACCTCCTACTGCCTTGGCTCGACACTCACGCCGGCAGCACCTTCTTCGCCTTCGTTCACTACATGGAAACCCACGACCCTTACCGCCATCACGGACCCGACAAACCGTACGTCGTGGAGGAAGATTACATAGAGAGCGTCTACCGCGAGCAAATCCAGCTCGAAGAGACCGAACTCCATAGAATACGCGCCGCCTACGACAGCGAAGTAACCTACGCCGATCAGCACATCCGCAAAGTCTTGACCAAACTGGATCAGCTCGACCTCCGCCGCAATACCGTCATCATTCTGCTCGCCGACCACGGAGAGCTTCTCTACGAGCATGAACGCGGCTTCGGCCATTTCAGGTTTCTGTACCAGGAGACCTGCCTCGTACCTCTCATCATCACCTCCCCCACACTCCCGACCCAAGACACCAAGGTCCCCGACGTGGTCGAGCTGCGCGACCTCGCACCCACAATACTTGACATGCTTCAAGTGGGGACGCCCTCCGAATTCGAGGGCAGAAGCCTCCTCGCCCTCATGAACGGACAAGAATCCGACGAGTTCGTTCTTGCCTACACGATGCGCGAACCGTGGTCGCACCTTCCCGGCGGCCCTGCCCACGCCCTCCGTCTGGGTGACTGGAAGCTCATTCACTTCGATGACGGCACCGACTTCCTCTTCGACCTTTCCTCCGACCCTAACGAGCAAGTGAACCTCGCACAGAAACGACCCGACATCACCAACTCGCTACGAGACCGATTGCTGGAAATGGTCCGCCTCCAGATGCAAAGAGCCGTCACCGCGCGCTTACCCGAATCCATCTCCGAAGAAAGGCTCGAGCAGCTTCGCTCACTCGGATACATAGACTGAACGCCCGAGCCGCAATCACCTCTTCGTCCGTTGCCCCCCGAGCCGCTCTCGGTTAGAATTCCTTTGTGGCATCAGTCTAACCGACAACTTCCTCCCGAATCTCCACTCAGAAAATATCGGGCCCCCGCAATGACCAAGCTGTTCATCAAAACGTTCGGCTGCCAGATGAACAAGCTCGATTCCGAGCTGATCCTCGGGCAGCTCCTTGCACTTGGCTACGAGGAAGCGGACTCCCCCAACCACGCAGACGTCATCCTCTTCAACACCTGCAGCGTTCGCCGCCACGCCGAGGAAAGGGTGTTCTCCCGCGTCGGCGCTCTCAAAGCACGAAAACGACGCGAACCCGACCTCCTGATTGGCGTCATCGGCTGCATGGCACAAAAAGACGCCGTCGAAGTCAGAAGGAGACTCCCCCACGTTGGCCTCGTCTGCGGCACTAGAATGCTCCACCGCCTGCCCGAACTCATCGAAGAGGCGCGCCGCCGCCCGCCCGTCTTGGCCGTTGAAACACCCGACGGCTTCTGCCTCCGCCGCTCCGGCTCCTTCCGTCGTAACACTTTCCAGGCTTTCGTTGCCGCAATGCGCGGCTGCGACAATTTCTGCTCCTACTGCGTCGTACCCTACGTCCGCGGACGCGAAGTCAGCCGCCCCATCGACGATATCGAGGACGAAGCCAAACGCCTCGTCGACGACGGCTGCGTGGAAATCACACTTCTTGGACAAAACATCGACTCATATGGCAAGCGCCTCTCCCCGCGCGTTGACCTTGCCGACCTCCTCGTGCGCCTCGACCGCATAGCCGGCCTCCGCCGAATTCGTTTTGTGACGTCGCACCCCCGAGACTTCAGCGACGCAATGATCTCTGCTATCGCCGAACTCCCCTCCGTCTGCGAAAACGTCCACCTGCCCCCGCAGTCCGGCTCCGACAGAATCCTCAAACTCATGAAGCGCGGATACGCCTCCGCCTACTACCGCGACTTGGCCGCAAAGCTCCGGCGCGAAGTCCCCGAAGTCACCGTTGCTGCCGACTTCATCGTCGGATTCCCGACCGAGACCGACGCCGACTTCCAGCAATCTTGCTCTCTCCTCCAGGATGTGGGGTTCCAGAACTCCTTCATCTTCAAGTACTCACCCCGCCCGGGAACCGCCGCCGCCGACATGACCGACGACGTGCCTTCCGAAGAAAAGGCGCGGCGCAACAACTTTCTGCTCGATCTTCAGAAGCAGGTCAGTCTCGCACAGAAAACCGCGCTCGTCGGCACCACCCACGAGGTGCTGGTCGAGGGAATAAGCAAGCGGGATTCGTCCAAGCTCATGGGAAGGGCACGAACCAACCACATCGTGGTTTTCGAGGGACCACCGGGACTCGAAGGCAAATTCGTCAACGTCCGCGTAACTTCCTGCACGCCGCTCACCCTTTTCGGCGTGCTCGCCCCCCAGGACGCTTCATGAGCTCAACCGCTTGCTGATATTCTCCCGGCGTGTTCAGGTTCACAAAGGATTCCTGGTAATTCTCCACACGCGACAGCTCCTCCGCTCCCACCTCAACCACTCGAACTTCGTGGAAGAAGTCAACGATCCGCCGCTTCCCCGCGGACAGTGCTCGCTGCACCGGTTCGAGGCAAGCCCTCGAGTAGAAAGCGTGCAGTGGCTCTATCCCCTTCTCCCACCTAGGAATGACCACATCCCCCTCCCCCGCATGCTCCCACAACAGCCGCACGACCTCTCCGCTCACCAACGGCATATCGCACGCGCACACGAACGCGTATGGGGTCTCCAGCGCACGCAGCCCTCCGCAGATCCCGGCCAGCGGCCCGCTCCCCCGCTCGCAGTCCCGAAACACATCCGCCTCAATCCTGGGCAGCTCCGCCGCGTCCCTCGCCACAACCGCCACCCTCCCGAACACACCCGCCACACGATCGACCACATACTCCAGAAGGGACACGCCACCGAAGTCCAGCCCCTCTTTCGCCCCACCCATCCGGCTGCTCTTCCCTCCCGCCAAAACCACCCCGGTAGTCGGTATCAAGCCGCTCATCTTTCCCCCTCCCGCACTCCGCACAAGCCTACCCGGCTCCCTCCCCCTCAACTTTCCTTATTATGTTCGTCGTTGAGACCCCCTCCTCCATAGGCGCTAGCAGCACCCTTCCCCCGTAGCCCTCCACAAACTCCCTGCCCACCACACCTGCTTCACCCCAGTCCTCACCCTTTACAAGAACGTCCGGTTTCACCGCTTCGATCAGCTTAATCGGAGTCTCTTCGCCGAACACCGTCACGCAATCCACCGACTCCAGCCCCGCCAGCACCACCGTCCGCTCTCCTTCCAGCGTGACCGGCCGCCCCTTCCCCTTCAGCTTCTGCACCGACCCGTCGCTATTCACCCCCACCATCAGGCGGTCCCCTTGCGATTTCGCGTACTCCAAATACTTCACGTGCCCGACGTGCAAGATGTCGAAGCACCCGTTAGTGAACACCACCTTCTTACCCGACCTGTGCCATTCCTCCGCCCGACCAACGAACTCCTCTTTCGCCACAACCTTCCCCTCCGTCTTATGAGCCCCCGCCCTGCGCATTATCTCATCCTTCCCGACTCTGCTCCCTCCCACTTGCCGTATTGCCACACCTGAGGCAAAATTCGCCAACGTGACCGCGTTCGCATAAGACCCCCCTGAAGCAAGCACCGCACAGAGCGCTGACAGCCCCGCCTCCTCCGCACCAATCAGATCGCTCACCTGTACCACGCGCGTTCCGTGAAGCGTGCACTTGTTCGGCCCTTCGTACAGAAACACTCCGTCGCGACCAACCGTCATCACCACCGTCTTCGCCGACAGCTTCTCCGCTATCCGTTCCGCAGCCACCCGCATGTCCTCCTCCAGCTCAATCCTCACACCCGCAACTGCCTCCGCCTGCTCCCGGTTGACCACCAGGGCATCCGCCCCCGAAAGCGCCGATATATCCCCCCGCCCTTTCGGGTCCAGCACCAGCTTCGTTCCCCTTGACTTAGCCAGTTGTATCATCTCCGGCACAAGCGTCCCCGTCGCTCTGCACAGCCCGTAGTCCAGGCACACCGCAAGGTCCACTTCCGAAAGCTGGTCCTCCACCCGCCCCATCAGCTCTTCCATTACCGAAGCTCGCGGGAGATGAGGATTCCGGTTCGTCACCGTCAGCACTTGCTGCACCGCTCGCATGCTCCCGCTCAACGACGCCATATACCGCGTTCTCGTCCCCGTGACCCGATCCGGGGCAGAAAGCAGCGCCTCGGTGTTCACACCCATTGAGGAAAGGTGATTGGCAATCCTCTCCCCCGCCGCGTCCTCACCCACAATCCCGGCCACGCGGACCTTCGCCCCTAACCCGGCCAGGTTCTCCGCCACAAGTGCGGCCCCTGCAGGACGGATTTCCCTCGAATCCTCCTCCAGCATCGGAACCGGCGCTTCCAGGCACATCCCCGCGCTCACGGCCCACACGTAGACGTCCGCTATGACGTCACCCACCACAAGGATCTCCGGCGACCCCAATGACCCCACGATTCGTTCGATCTCACCGTTCAATTCGCGCCTCCTTTTCCTCTGGCAGCCCAGTCGCTCCCGCAACCTCCTCGGGCGGCCTCGTCTTCCATCGTCGGTGCAGCCACCACCACTGCTCTGGACATTCGCGCACTGCCCCCTCAACCCGCTTCGTTATTTCCGCCGTGATGCGGTTCACGTCCTCCGTCCGGTTTCCCGTCACCTCCGGCCAGATCGGCGGCGTCACGATCAGCTCGTACCGAAGACCGCCTCCCACACGCCTCGACCATCCCGTGATTATCGGCGCTCCCGTCCGCAGCGACAGCGCCGCAACTGCAGGCGTCGTCGACGCCTTCCGCCCGAAGAAGTCCACAAACACACCCTTACCCCTTGCGTCCTGATCTATCAGGAATGCCACATACCCCCCCTCGCGCAGCACTCGCGCAAGCTTCCTTATCGCTCCCCACTTCGGCACTACCCTCTGTCCCGTCATCTCTCGCATCTCGCGCGCGTAAGCGTCCAGCAGGGGATTGTCCAGCGGCCTCGCCAGCGAGTTCAACCTGTAACCCATCACCGCAAGCGCCCATCCAACCAGCTCCCAGTTCCCTATGTGCGCCGTCGCAAATATCGCGCCCTTCCCCTTCTTAACCGCCTCCTCCACCAACCCCATATCACCCACGTGGATGTGCTTCCATAGTTCCCCCTTTGCGTGCAGGCGAGGGAGTTTCGCCATGTCCGCCGCACATCGGAAAGCATGTATGTAGTTACTGCGAGTTGTCCGCCGGGTCTCCTTCCACGACATCGAGTCCCCGAACGCGCGCCGCAGGTTCTCGTATGCGATCTCCCTGTGCCGCCTGTCCACGTGGAAGGCCAGGACCCCCAGTGCCCCCGCAAGTTGCATCCCCAGCCAAATCGGGACCACCCTGAGCACCCCCATGACCGCCCGAAGCGCCACATACTCAACCCAGGTCTTAAGCGTCGACTTCTTTTTCTTCCTTCTCTTCCTCTTCATCTACACGAAAAACCTCGCCAGAGGACCGTGCCGCAGCTCGATCGCGTCATGAGGACAGCTCTCGTCGCAGCAAAAACACTCTATACAATTCTTCGGCGTCAGCAAAGGCTTACCATCGCCCATTTCTAGCGCTCCCCCCGGACAATTCTCCACGCACACTCCGCACCCCCTGCACCTCGACGTAAAATGCGGCCTCACCCAGATAAATCGGTGAAACAATCTCGCCACAAATTCCGGCACCATTCCCTGAACGCTCGGCCTTGGCCGCTTAAACGCCTCCAGCCTCAATCCCGAAAGCTCTTCCCCCTCCACCTCAATGTCGCCCAATTCCGCCGTACCTAAACCCAGTTCCCCTGCCACACGGATATGTCTTACGCCCCCTTCCTTAAATCCCATCACCCAAGCGCACACTGCGTCCAACGCCACCGCGTCCTTGCTCGCAAGTACCAACCCCGCCTTCACCAGCCCCCCGTGGCTTGGCCCCGGCCCTTCCATCGCAACAATCGCGTCCGCCACCGTTAGCTTCGGCCTGACCGCCGCAAGCACCGCCGCCAGCAGCCGCGAAAAATCCTCCACCCGGTGGTATTTCTTATGGCACTCGAGCTTCGCGTACCCCGGAATCAGGCCGAACAGATTCTTCACTCCGCACGTGAGCTGGGTAAGACCGTGCGTCTTCAGCTTCGGCCCCGACACCACGGCGTCCACCTCAAAAACATACGGCGTCAGGTAAATATCTTCACCCAATGATTCCACCTTCTTCGCCGGACGCCCGTCCACGCTCACGAGCTTTGCCCCCGTCTCCCTCGCAACATCCGCCATCCCCGTCTTCTCCCACAACTCCTCCGCCTTCGCCCTCCGGTTGCACGGGCTGTCACCTATCAGTATCTCGGCTCCCTTGTCCATAAGATATTTCACCGCACCCCTAACCACCGCCGGATGAGTGGTCACGCCTTCCGCAGGATCCCGCGCGCTCAGCAAATTTGGCTTCACCAGCACCCGCTGTCCTTCTTCTATCCCTATCGGCTCCAGCCGCTCTAGGGTTTCGCGCACCGCCCTCTCGACCTCTTCCTTCCCGTACGACCCGCACCTCGCAACGGCAACCTTCGCGCTCATTACCCGCCGCCCCCCTCAGCGCCGCGCATAGCGCCGCGAACAGCCTCCATCACACGCGTCTCCAGCGCATCCTCGCCCGAGGTCACCACCAACTCTATCGCGATCACGCCCAAAGGAATGCCAAGCTCCGGAGCGCTCCCCAGCCGTGCGTAATCTTTCTCAGTGCTTGCGATCAGCTCCGCTCCCAACTCCTTTGCCTCGCGCCCCAGCGCCATGATCTCCTCGGCATCGTACAGGTAATGATCGGGGAACTCACGGAACATCACGACCTCCCCGCAAAGAGACTCCACCGTTCTCCGGAACGACTCAGGCCTCCCAATCCCGCAAAACGCCGCCACCTTCCGCGAACCAAGCTCACCTACGCCCCCCTCCCTTCCCTCCTGCGGGAAATCTACTCGCACAGCCTTGTGAACACACCTCGCCAGCGTCGCTTTCGGCGCCGCCTTCTTCAGCCTGCGCTCCGTCTCTCTTACCGATTCCTCACCGACCTCGTCCGTTCGAGTCACAGCTATCACGTTCGCGCGCCCAAGCGCCGACACCGGCTCCCGCAGAAGCCCAGCAGGAAGCAACAGACCGCAGCCGAACGGACAAACCGCGTCCACAGTGACGACATCCAGGTCTCGCGCCAGGCGATGATGCTGGAACCCGTCGTCCAGCACCAATACATTCGCGCCATGCGAAGACACTGCTTCCGTGGCCGCCGAAACCCTGTCCCTGTCGCAAAGCACCGGAACGTCGGGAAGCACCTTCCTAAGAGCCAGCCCTTCGTCACCCATTCCCGACGGACTAACCGCCCTGTACCCACGCATGAGAACCGCCGGCTTCAGCCCTTCCCGTTTCAACAGCCCCGCCAAGTACGCAACCATCGGCGTCTTCCCCGTCCCCCCTACCGTAATGTTGCCCACACTGACGACCGGACATTGCGCCCTCGCCGACCCCAGCACCCCAGCCCGGTAAAGCCCTCCCCGAACCGCCATAGCCATACCGTAGCCCAGCGAAAAAGGGACAAGCGCGGCCCTGGCAGCCACCCCGAAAGCCGAATCGTCCACCCCGCTCGCTATTCGCAGGAACCGCCCGTGTCCACCTAGGCCCATTCCTCCGACAACTCCTCGTATATCGGAAACCCTTCCAGGAAGCCCGCCACGTCCTCCCGAACACGCCTGATCGCCCCGCGTTCCGACTTCGACCTCAGCGCCCTGTCTATCAGCTCCGCCACCTTCTCCATATCCTTCTCTTTCATTCCTCGCGTGGTAATCGCCGGCGTCCCCAGCCGAATCCCGCTCGACTCCGCCGGCGGACTTGGATCGAAAGGTATCGAGTTCTTGTTCGCCGCAATCCCGGCTCCATTCAGCACCCTTGCCGCCGACTGCCCCGTTATCCCCACCGTCCGCAAATCCACCAGCACGATGTGCGTGTCCGTCCCACCCGTCACCAACCTGTAGCCTTTCCCTTCCAGCGCACGCCCCAGCGCCCGGGCGTTCTCCACAACCTGTTTCTGATACGTTCGGAACTCCTCCCTCTGTGCCAGCTTAAAGCACACCGCCTTCGCCGCCACGACGTGCATCAGCGGACCGCCCTGCAGCCCCGGGAATACCGCGTCGTCCAGCGCCTCCGCGTACCTCTCCCTGCACAGCACAAAACCTCCTCGCGGCCCCCGCAGTGTCTTATGCGTCGTCCCCGAAACGAAATCCGCGTGCGGCACCGGGTCCGGATGCACCCCCGCGGCCACCAGCCCCGCAAAGTGCGCCATGTCCACCAAAAGCAGCGCCCCCACTTCCTTCGCCACTTCGCCAAACCGCTCAAAATCTATTTGTCGAGGGTAAGAACTCCCACCCGCAATAATCATCTTAGGACTCCGCTCCCGCGCCACCCTCTCCAAACCCTCGTAGTCTATCAGCTCCGTCTCACGACAAAGCCGGTAATACGCCACCCCGTAGTCCCTCCCCGAGAAATTCCGCTCAAAGCCGTGCGAAAGATGCCCCCCGTCCGAACGCGACATAGACATGATGACATCCCCCGGCTCCAAAGCGGCGAAATACACCGCCATGTTCGCCTGCGTCCCCGAATGCGGCTGCACATTCGCGTGTTCCGCCCCAAACAGCTCCTTCGCCCTGTCTATCGCCGCCTGCTCCGCCTCGCTCACTATCTTGCAGCCCTGATACCACCGCCTCCCAGGATACCCCTCGGCATACTTGTTCGTCAGAACCGACCCCGTCGCCTGCAGCACCGCAAGCGGAGTGTAGTTCTCCGAGGCGATCAACTGCAGCATATCCTGCTGGCGCCTCAACTCGCGCCCAACAATCGAGTGAATCTCCGGATCAACCTTGCGCAATTCCCTATCAGGATCATGACTCATGTGCGTTCGCTCCCGCGTGCAAGGAAAGTAGACCGTAGTTTATTCCAAACCCCAATCACCGGTCAAGCCAATTGCCCCTGCTCCGGTCCTGACGCTCATCAACGCCCCCCGCTCCCTCCCCAACCCTTCAATGTAGCCGGCCCTTCGTCCTTGACAAAGCCGACGCAACCCCCATAATTAGTCGCCCTGATGACAACCCGGAAGGAGACAATGAAAAATTCCCTCGTGATCGTCGAATCACCTGCCAAGGCAAAGACAATAGAGAAGATCCTCGGCAAGGGCTACACGGTCGAATCCTGTAGCGGGCACGTGCGCGACCTTCCCACAAAGGAATTCGGCGTCGACATCGACGCAGGCTTCAAGCCCAGCTACTCCGTCATCCGAGGGAAGGGCTCCGTCCTCAAGAAGCTCAGAGAGGTAAGCAAGGGCGCTGAGACCGTATACCTCGCCCCAGACCCCGACAGGGAAGGCGAGGCCATCGCCTGGCACCTTGCCCAGGCCCTCAAGTTGCCCCAGAAAAAGATACGCCGCGTTACCTTCAACGAAATTACCCCCTCCGCCATCAAGAACGCTTTCAAATCCCCCGGCAACATCGACCTCAACAAGGTCGACGCCCAGCAAACCCGCCGAATACTCGACCGCATCGTCGGCTACCAGCTCAGCCCGCTTCTCTGGAAAAAGCTCTACCGCGGCCTCAGCGCCGGGCGCGTCCAATCCGTCGCACTTCGCCTCGTAGTCGAACGCGAGCGAGAGATACGCAACTTCAAGCCCCGCGAGTACTGGACCATTCTTGGGATATTCACCACACAGGATGGCCAGCAGTTCGAGGCCCCTCTCGCCGAACTCGATGGCGAAAAGATCGACCTGAAGACCTCCGAAGAGGCGCAGGCCGCCGTCCGCCGTATCGCCGACGCCCAATTCACGATCACAGCCCTTCAGAGGAAGGAGAAACGCGAGTCGCCTCCTCCCCCACACATCACCAGCTCCCTGCAGCAGGCCGCCTCGTCCGCCCTCAACCTCAGCACCCGCAGAACCATGGCCCTCGCGCAGCAACTCTACGAAGGCATCGACGTGGGAGAGGACGGACCCGTCGGCCTGATCACATACATGAGGACCGACTCCTTCCGCGTCTCCGCCGACGCCCTCAACGAGGTCCGCACCCACATCACGCAAACCTACGGCGAGCCGTTCCTACCGGAAAAGCCCAACCTTTTCAAATCCCGCAAGGGCGCTCAGGAAGCCCACGAAGCTATACGCCCCACTTCCGTGCACCGCACTCCCGAAAGCATCAAAAAGCACCTCTCCGACGACCTCCTGAAGCTCTACACCCTCATCTGGAAGCGCTTCGTCGCCAGCCAGATGGCAGCCGCTGTATATAACATCACCGATGTCGAGATAGCCGGCGGCCCCGCCCTCTTCAAAGTGCAGGGAAGAACGGTCAAATTCCTCGGCTTCCGGCGGCTAACACCCCACAACCAGGAGGATACCCTGTTACCGCCCCTCTCCCAAGGTCAGCAGCTTGACCTCCTGGAACTGAAACCCGAGCAGCACTTCACCAGGCCGCCCAACCGCTACAGCGAGGCCACCCTCGTAAGAGCCCTCGAGCGCTTCGGCGTGGGCCGGCCCAGTACCTATTCCCCCACCGTCTCCACTATACAGGAACGCGGCTATGTCGTCCGCCGCGGCAGGCAGCTGTACGCAAATCGCCTCGGCGAAGTGGTTTCCGATAAGCTCATGGCTCACTTCCCCGAAATCATGGATATCGAATTCACCTCCCACATGGAGGAGGAACTCGACGGCATCGAGGAAGGGACCCAGGACCGCACCGAGGTCCTTAACGAGTTCTACACGCCCTTCAGCAAAGACCTCCAGAGCGCCGACGCCGAAATGACCGACGAGGCCGACACCTGCGACCTCTGTGGTTCACCTATGACACCCCGCAAAAGCAAGCAGTACGGCTGGTTCCTGTCCTGCAAGCGCTACCCCGACTGCAAAGGGACCAAGGCCTTCAACGTTCCCGTCCTCGAAACCTCAGACAAGGCCTGCGAAAAATGCGGTCGCCCCATGGTCGTGAAAACCGGAAAGCACGGCCCCTTTCTCGCCTGTTCTGGCTATCCCGAGTGCAAGAACACCCAGCCGCTGGAGGGAGAGGAACCCCAGCAGACTCAAACCAACGCCGTCTGTGAAAAATGCGGAAAGCCAATGGTAATAAAACGTAGCAGGCACGGACCGTTCCTCGCCTGCTCTGGATATCCCGAATGTAAGAACACCAAGCCCATTGGCGGTTCGCGCGGAGGAGGCAAGTCAAAAGCAAAGTGTGATAAATGCGGCAAACCAATGGTCATTAAGCGCAGCAGGCACGGACCCTTTCTCGCCTGTTCGGGCTACCCTGAGTGCAAAAACACCAAGCCTCTCCGCCGGAGAAAGTCCCCCGCCAAGAAATCCACTTGACCTCTCCTTCTTACTTCCCATACCTCAAGCTCCCCGGGTAAAATCCACTTCATGTCAAACCAGAACCTCACAATCCGCCGCCCAACGCCCGCAGAGGCCGACGAGGCACTCCGTTTCTACGCCTCTGGCGGCGCAGGTCGCCAACCCAGCCCCGCCGTACTCGAAGAGATCAACGCCGCCGTCCGCAAAGGTACCTGGCAACCCGACCACCAGATGCTCGCCCGAAGAGGCGATACTATCGTCGGGTCGGTTCCCTATTTCACCTCGCCCAGCCGTACAGCCGTCATCGTCTTCCCCTCAATCGCACCCGACGAGCCCGCCGATACTGCCGCCAAGCTCGTGAAGACTGCCGTGAACTCCGCTGTTCAGGAAGGCGTTAAGCTCTGCATCGCGCTCATCCCAAAGCGCTTCCCCCACGGCGGAATACCCTTCCTCTCCGCCGGCTTCCTCCGTATCGCCGTCCTCGCCAATATGGAATCCCGCTCACTTCCCCCACAACCACCCGCCTCGGATCTCAAATGGATAACATATGATAAGACCACGCGTCATAGGTTCGCCGATACCTATGCCGCAACCCTACAAGGCACCCTCGACTGCAGCGACCTTCCCAGAGTCCAGACCCCCGCAGAAGTCCTAGAAGGTCACAAGCTCGCTGGCGAGTTCCGTCCCGACCTCTGGTTCCTCGCAATCGAACGCGATACCGAGATCGGATGTGTGCTAATAAACCAACTCCGCAAGCCCACCGACTTCTGCCTCGTATACCTCGGTGTCGTGCCTGACCACCGCCGCCGGCACTACGGCGAAATCCTCTTGCGCAAAGCCATGTCACACGCAAGAGCAGCCGGAGCTACTAAAATCTCGCTCAGTGTTGACGAACAGAATCTCCCCGCACTCAAGATCTACGAACACCTCGGCTTCCGCCACACCGACGCCATCCTCCTTTACGCTTTCAGCACCGCCTCCCCGGACTGACTACCCCCACCCGCCGATCGCAGCGACTTGACACACCCCTTTCCCTACCCCAAATTCATCCCGTCGCGCTCGTTGGTCCGCCACGAATGTTCCTCACGGGCACAACACGGCCACTCCCCTGACGCTTCGTGACAAGTCATTCGCTGATCCTCCTCCTTCACATGCAACCTTACACCAGCACCCATCACTTCCCAAACTGCACAGCCTCCTTCCCTACATCGAACGCACTTGCGGCGTTTCCTCGAGAAAAACCCTAACCACCTCTTGACGGAACTCGACGCCACCCCATGCGCAACTCTATTGCATAATCGCCGCATCTCCATCTAGCGTAAGGCGTTCCGGCTACACGCCCGATCAAAGCTCTGCAAACAACTTCACAACTCAACCCTTTCTCCCCCCAAACCACACACGACTTCCCAATATCCTTCAGAAATTTTCTTCGACCGCGATCAAGCGTTAGACGATGACACTCAACGGCTTACAGACACACACTCCGTACGTATCCAAACTTGCCCGCATCTTTTTGCCTCGAGCCCTTTGACACCATCAGATCTTCCAAGATAAAATCGCCAATCGGTTGGCAGCTCGGGGGTAGCTGACTTACCTTCGTTCTCTTCTTTCGACTATTAGGTCGCTCGCGACCTTTGGGGAGCCGAAAGTGACGGGTGTGGATGTAGCGGTTTGGGGTAAGGTCCTTTCAGAAATCCAAAAATCGATCAGCCAGCAGCGCTTTAGCCTCTGGTTCAAAAACGTCGAACTCCTCTCCCAAGTCGACGGCCATGTGGTCATCGGGACCCCCAACCTCTTCATACAGGAGTGGCTCCAGGACCACTACTCCAAAATCATCGCCGATTCCTTCCACGAAATCACCGATACCCGACCCGACGTTGAGTTCCGCGTCGACCCGCAGCTCTTCCACCGTATGCGTTCCGCCCAATCCAAGGACCGCGCCACTACAGAGGCCGAAATCGCCCTACGCCGTACCCCCTCACGAAGGAACCCTCCACAGTTCCGAAAGGACCTCCTTCTCGACAATTTCGTGGTCGGCTCCTGCAACAGCCTTGCCTACGCCGCAGCACTCGAAGTTGCAAAGGGAAATTCCGATATGTATAACCCCCTTTTCATACATGGCGGCGTCGGCTTGGGCAAAACCCATCTCCTTCAAGGCATTTGTAACGAGTACTTAAGGCTCAACGAAGCCGCCGATATCATTTACGTCTCTGGCGAGGGATTCACCAACCAGTTCCTCTACGCCCTCAGGAACCACTCCGTCGACTCTTTCCGACACGCCTTCAGAAGAGCCGACCTCCTGGTCATCGACGACATCCACTTCATCGCCAACACTCGCGCCACCCAGCAGGAGTTCCTTCACACCTTCAACGAACTCTCCTGTTCCTACAAGCAGATCGTCATGGCCAGCGATGCCCACCCTACCCACATAAAGAGCCTACAGCAGGGCATCGTGAACCGTTGCGTATCTGGAATGGTCGCACCCCTTAAGAAGCCCGACTACCACACCCGACTTGCCATACTCCGCGAAAAAACCAGGAAGCTCCCACGCCATTTCCCCGTCACCGTCCTCGAGTACCTCGCACGCCATATCGACGCCAACATCCGCGAACTCGAAGGCGCTGTGACCACCTCCGTGGCCTACGCAGCTCTTACTAAGACACCCATTTCCCTCGACACATCCCGGGAAGTCCTCAGCCAGCTCCTCGGCATAAGATCCTCCGCAATCAGCATGGAGACTATCTCCTCTGCCGTGACCGAATACTTCGGCCTGAAAAAGGGAGCCCTTCTCACAAAAAGCCGCGCTAGGTCCGTCTCCGTCCCCAGACAGATCGCGTTCTACCTGGCCAGAGAACTCACCGAATGCTCGTACAGCGAGATCGGCAAGTTCTTCGGCGGCAGGAACCATTCCACAGCCCTCAGCGGCGTCCGACGCGTCGAGACTCTCCTGAAAAAAGATTCCACCCTCAAAGCCTCCCTCCAGGAGATTACCGAGTTAGTCAAGAGGCACCCCCATAACTGACCCCTCAGGGCCTCTCCGTCTCTACGCGGAAAAATCTCCCGCGCAGACCCAGCCCCTTTTCTCCTATCCCGTTTCTTGGCATAATGGGCTGAGTTCGGCTCCTGGCGCTAGGACTCTCCCTCACGGCGTACGGACGAAAGGAACGCGCTTTGTCCTCTGACGGTTATGAAGCCGTGGAAGCACACGCCCGAATGGCCAGAGCCCCTGGTCGTGTCAACATCATAGGCGAACACACAGACTATAATGGCGGTCTTGTCTTCCCCATCGCCATCGACAGGTACATATACGTCGCTTTCTCCGCGATTCCCGAACGGAGAATCGAAGTCTACTCGGTCGACTTGGATGAAAGGGATGAATTCTGGCTCGGCGAGCCACTCGATCGCACCCAGGGAGGGTGGCACGCATTCGTTCGGGGTGTCGCATGGGCACTTGAGTCCAGCGGATATGCGTTGCAGGGCCTCGTCGCCGCCCTAGGAGGCAATATCCCCATCGGCGCGGGACTCAGCTCCTCCGCCGCCCTCGAGGTCGCCATCGCCCTCGCCCTCTGCGACCCTCTCGACAAAAAACCTTCCAAGCTCGAACTCGCACTCCTCTGCCGCAAGGCCGAAAACGAGTTCGTCGGCGTCAACTGCGGCATAATGGACCAATACGCCGCCCTCTTCGGCGAGGAGAACAGCGCCATACTCCTCGACTGCGACCAGGTAAAACACGAGCTCGTAACCCTACCCCCAGATCTCCAGGTAATAGTCTGCGACACGGGCGTTAGGCGTGAGCTTTCAGCTTCCAGCTACAACGACAGGCGTGCAGAGTGCGAAGAGGCCCTCCAGACTCTCAGCCGCGAACTCCGCCCGCTTTCCAGCATAAGCCGTGTCTCGCCTGAAGAACTCCCGGAGGTCGAGAAGCTCCTCTCGCCCACCCTCTTCAAACGCGTCCGCCACGTCGTTACCGAAAACGCCCGCGTCGTGAATGTTGCCGAAGCTTTCGCCGCCCAGGACCTTGACAGGGCCGGCGCGCTAATGCAAGAATCCCACGCCAGTCTTCGCGACGACTTCGAGGTCTCATCCCGCGAACTCGACGCTATGGTCGAAGCTGCAACTCAAATAGAGGGCACCATAGGCTCCAGGATGACCGGCGCCGGCTTCGGTGGATGCACAGTCAACCTCGTTCGCCGCGAGGCATGCGACGAATTCAGCAAGAGGGTCCCGGAGCTTTATGCAGAGGCCACCGGAAAGCACGGCAGCCTCTGGACCTGCAGGCCCGTTGCCGGCGCAACCGTTGTCCAGGTAGGAGATGCTGCCCAATGATTCGCGATGTGATCTCAACACTCGTGGACGGAACCGACTTATCCCGCGAAGAGAGCGCCGCCGTCATGGCCGAAATAATGGAAGGACAGGCCACACCCGCGCAGATCGCCGCCTTCCTGACCGCATTGCGCCTCAAGGGCGAAACTCCTGAAGAGATCACCGGCTTCGCGGAAACCATGCGCAAAAAGGCGACCCGCATCGACCCCGGCCCTGGTACGGTCGTCGACACCTGCGGCACTGGCGGCGACTCAAAGGGCACCTTCAACATCTCCACCGCTACCGCAATTGTGGTCGCCGGCGCCGGCGTCACCGTCGCAAAGCATGGAAACCGCTCCGTCTCCAGCCGCTGCGGAAGCGCCGACGTCCTCGAAGCGCTCGGCGTCAATATCCAGGCTCCCGTCAACCTCGTCGAGGAATCACTCCGGCAGGCCCACATCGGCTTCCTCTTCGCGCCGCTTCTCCACAGCGCCATGAAGCATGCCATCGGCCCCAGGCGCGAGGTCGGCATCCGAACCGTCTTCAACATTCTCGGGCCCCTCACCAA
>Ga0180438_10001093_pt1 | contig 49235 bp, 44 predicted proteins | sample SS_ome_12_FD_132455 | JGI IMG/M metagenome (GOLD analysis project Ga0180438, IMG submission 132455) | Hypersaline lake sediment archaeal communities from the Salton Sea, California, USA - SS_3_D_2 metaG | ecosystem: Environmental > Aquatic > Non-marine Saline and Alkaline > Hypersaline >...
CACCGCTTGCCTCCGGCGCTTCCCTGGCGCTGCACGAGTCCCAATCCCGTATGTATGAAAACCTGCTCGGCAGATCGATGCCTTTCTGGGAATTTTATTACCCACGCCTGCAGGACACTTTCCCAGCCCAGCTCGGCAACGTCAGCCTTGAGGATTTTTACCGCGGCATTAATAAGGTAGAGCCCTCGTTGATAAGAGTTGAAGCGGACGAGGCCACTTACAACCTGCACGTTATGCTGCGGCTAGAACTTGAGATCGCACTGATGGAAAGAAGCCTGGAAGTGAAAGACCTGCCTGAAGCCTGGAATGCGAAAATGGAGCAGTTTTTGGGGGTGACCCCGCCGAATGATGCCGATGGAGTGCTCCAGGATGTACACTGGTCAAGCGGGCTGATTGGATATTTCTCGACCTATGCCCTCGGCAATCTTATCTCGCTCCAGTTGTGGGAATTGATCCAGCAGGACATCCCCAATCTCCCTGATCAGGTCCGAAAAGGGCAATTCGGCGAACTGCTGGAATGGCTGAGGCGTAAGGTTCACCGCCATGGGGCAAAGTACGAACCCCAGGACCTGATAATGCGCATCACCGGGTCGAAGATTGATCCGGTACCGTATATGCGGTATCTGAATAATAAATACAGCCAGATTTATGAGCTCTGATCCGGTCGCCTGAACCGCAAAGCCTTCCGGGCAAAACAAGCACTAACCGGGAGGCTTTGCTTATTCATAAAGAAAAAACAAAACGGAATTTTCTGCCTGTGCGAATATCTTCCCGGCTAATCTATTTTATTTTCCTTTTAATCATCGTATTTGCCGGATGCGCACCGGATTCCAGACCGTCCGAAATTGAAAACGCCCTCCCTCAACAATCGACGGAAACAGAACCGCAAGCTGGACGCATTCATGTTGTTTTGACGGACACTCCAGATCAGAACACCCGCGCTTCCAAACCCTTAACCACGCGAAGCGAAAACCCCACCAGCCCACCCTCAAGCCTGACTGAATCCACACCAATCCCATCTGGATCCCCCCCGGAACAGGATGAATCCTCACAACCAGGCCTTTCAAGCGCCGCTCCAATCCAGATATTCAATCCTAATCCTGGATCCAGGGTGACCTCTCCCATCCAGGTCGTTGCCCAGCTCAATCTCACAGATGCAAATCTGATCCGGATTGAACTGCGCGGGGAGGACGGGCGGCTGCTGTCCAGAGTCTTAAAATCCCCCGGTGAGTTCCCCTGGTCTTCAGCGACTTTATCCATCCCCCTGCTGTTTGAGATTCGGGCTGACGAACAGCCTGCCCGCCTGTTCATCAGTGCCGATGACCTTTACGGGCGCGTACTGGCGCTTACCTCGTCCGGTATCACGCTGCTTAAGGACGGCGATCAGGTGCTGCTGGAAGCCCAAAACGGGCAGGAGCCAATCACTATCCTCAAGCCCGGCGCAGGTGAGATAATCTCAGGCGGCTCACTGACTGTATCCGGCGCCATCCAACCCGAAGTGCCTTTTCCGCTGCAGGTGGAACTGATCTCCAGCGCAGGCAGGCGGTTGGGATATAAATGGGTTGAGGATTCGGGGAACCAGGAGCGCGGACCCTGCAGTTACAGCGTAGAAGTGCCCTATTCGACCGTCGCAAGAACCCCCGCCCGGCTTCTGGTCTTTACAACCGGAGCCAATGGGGACCAGATCCTGTATCTTAATAGCATAAAGATTATCCTTAACCCTTAAATGATACCCAACCTCCCGGGCAATTTGTTTGAAACAGAATCCCCTTTTCCAACCCTTCCAACGGTGATACCATATTGAACAACTCCATGTTGGAAAGATTCAATATTCTATACTTCCATTTGTTTAAACAACCAGACAACCCCTTCAGGAGTTCAACCCATGAATAATTCAAAATTTCCTTCCAGGAGGGCACCTTATTTTGCAGATGTTCCCGATGAAAAGTGGAACAACTGGCGCTGGCAGCTCAGCAACCGAATAAACACCGTCGAGGAATTTGAAAAAGTACTGCCTCTCACCGAAAGTGAACGCAAGGCTCTTTCGGCTGCCCATTTATTTCGGGTCGATATCACACCCTATTTCATCTCCCTCATCGATCCGGAAGACCCAGATGACCCGATCCGCAAGCAGGTTGTCCCAACCGCGGCCGAGATGGTCCCATTCACATCCATGATGGAGGACTCGCTGGCGGAAGACCGGCATTCGCCGGTGCCGGGTCTGGTGCACCGCTACCCTGACCGGGTTTTGATGCTCGTAACCACCCAGTGCGCCTCGTACTGCCGGTACTGCACCCGCTCTCGAATCGTGGGCGATCCTTCGGCGACCTTCTCGCGTGAAGAATTTGAAATGCAGCTTGAATATATCCGCGCCACTCCCCAGATCAGGGATGTGCTGTTATCCGGAGGAGATCCGCTCGTCCTGGCGCCGCGTATTCTGGAGGAGATCCTCAGCCGCCTGCGAGAGATCCCTCATATCGAAATCCTGAGGATAGGTTCACGGGTGCCGGTATTCCTTCCTATGCGCGTCACAGACGAACTTACGGATATGCTCCAGAAATACCATCCATTCTGGCTGAATATCCATGTCAACTCCCCAAATGAGATCTCCGCAGAACTGGAAGCAGCCTGCGACCGCCTGACCCGGGCTGGGATACCGCTTGGAAACCAGGCAGTCCTCATGGCTGGTGTAAATGATGATGTCCATATCCAGCGCGAACTCGTCCAGAAATTAGTCAGAATCCGGGTGAGGCCCTATTACCTTTACCAGTGCGACCTGGTGGAAGGAGCAGGCCATTTCCGGACCGCGGTCGCGAAGGGAATCGAAATAATGGAGGGGCTGCGCGGCCACACTTCCGGCTTTGCGGTCCACCAGTATATTATCGATGCACCGGGAGGGGGCGGCAAAATCCCGGTCTCGCCCAACTATATGCTGAGCATGTCGGACCACAAGATTATCCTGCGTAATTTCGAGGGATTTATCACTACTTATGAGGAGCCGGTCGATTATACGCCCGCCCTCAAAGCCAGATTCCGGGGACAACAGAGGCCCGAGCCGGGCCAGCAGGGCATCACCGCCCTGCTGGAAGGGGACCAGTTATTTATTAAGCCGGAGGGATTTGATGTTGTCCACGAGCGCGGCGGCATCCAGCACCGTTTAAGGGACGAAAAAAAATGGCAGCCGCTCGGCATCGGCCCGGGAGAGGAAGAGAGCCCTCAGGTGAAGGACCAAAGCGCCTCCGCCTCTGATAACGCTTGACAAATACCCGACTTTATATATAATATATATCTACTTTATCATAATTATTGGTAAAAACCGGAGAAAATTTTTTATGAAAAATTGTACGTGTTTGAAGCGGGGATTCTGATCACCCTCTCGCCACGTTAAGATAAACAGGGAAAAAGTTTATCTGATCTGACCAGCAAGTTGATGAAGGGTGGTCGCTTCCCCGCTTCCTCATGCGGAATTGGAGCGCAGTGACTGTCTGTGCACCAGGACAGAATGCGCCGGAAACCACCCTTTTTTGTTACCTGCTGGTCGTTTTAATTAACTTTCTGGAGAATTTAGATGGAAATAAGTGCAATTCAAAATCTGGATATAGCGATCCACCCGCTCGACGGGCTCGAAACCACCGTTGGGGATACCCCCCTGCTGCCCCTGAATAACCTCACCCGCCAGCTCTCGCCGCGTGTCAGAGTATATGCAAAGGCGGAGTGGTTTAACCCGGCTGGCTCGGTAAAGGACCGCCCCGCTCTGAATATCATCCGCACAGCTCTCGCCGACGGTTCTCTGGTCACGGGAAAACGACTGCTTGATTCTACCTCAGGGAACATGGGCATCTCTTATTCCACCTTCTGCGCTTCACTGGGGATTCCCGCCACCCTTGTAATGCCGGCTAACGCCAGCCCCGAAAGAGTGACCATTATGCGCGCCCTGGGCGCTGAGCTGATTCTGAGCGACCCCCTGGAAGGTTCCGACGGGGCAATCCGGACAGCCCGCCAGCTTTTCGAAGAACACCCGGATCTCTATTTCTACGCAAACCAGTACGATAATCCAGCCAACTGGCTGGCCCATTTTAATACAACCGGGCCCGAGATTTACCAGGCGACCGGTGGGGAAATCACACACTTCATCGCCGGGATGGGCACAACCGGGACGATAACCGGTGTGACCCGCTTCCTGCGCCAGTACAAACCCGAGGTGCGTGTGATCGCTTTGCAACCGGATAACGCCCTGCATGGCCTGGAAGGATTAAAGCACCTGGGGTCAACCATCCTGCCAGAAATCTACGACCCGGATCTGCCCGACAGGATTAAAACCGTTTCAACCGAGCAGGCTCACAATATGGTGCGCCGGCTGGCACGCGAGGAAGGTTTATTCGTCGGTGTATCCTCCGGGGCGGCCGCGGCGGCGGCCTTTCAAGTCGCCCGGGAACTGGAGCAAGGTCTGATAGTCACGGTTTTTCCAGACGCAGGTTATAAATACCTCAGCGATAAAAACATCTGGAAGGACCAGCAGCTATAAGCACGATACTGGAATCTCAACAACCTGATGACAATAATACTGACCAGAGACATCCTTACTAGGATAGAAAAACACGCCGAGAATACTTACCCAGAAGAAGGCGCCGGCCTGTTGATTGGACAGGTTAATGGAGAGACACGCCAGGTACAGGCTGTGCTTGAATTGACCAATACCAGCCGGGTGGAAACCAGGCGAAACCGTTATCTGATTTCCCCCCAGGATCTGCTGCGAGGCGAAAAGGAGGCAGCAGCCCGCAGCATGGATGTTTTTGGAGTTTTTCACTCCCATCCCGATCACCCGGACCAGCCTTCAGAATTCGACCGCCAGTGGGCACTGCCCTGGTTTTCTTACATGATTACCAGCGTTAATGGTGGAAAAGCGGCTGGCAGCCGGTCGTGGCGCCTTTCAGAGGACCGCCAGCACTTCAAAGAAGAGCCAATCCATATTTCGGAAATCGTGTCCGGGACTTGATCTCATCCCCGCCAGAGGAGTTTTACTATGTCGCTTTATTTTGTACAGCACCAGCACAATCCGGAGGCATGTCCGGCAAAAGACCCCCAGCAGGGGGAAATGCTTATGAAGCACATCGATAGAGCTAACGCTGAAAAATTCGGCCTGCAGATACTCAGCGAGGCGGTCCTAGATGACAGACACACTTTTGTGCTGATTATGGATGCTGATAACCCCGCCCAAATTGAAGGTTTTATGCAGCCTTTTAAACAGGCTGGCAGGATCGAAATATGGCCTGCTTCCTCCTGTGAATCTGTCGTCAAGCGAGCCGGCTGCTGAAAATGGAGTATATTTATATACCAAAATAAAACCTGTATCCTGTTCAATTTCGAGTAAATCAATGCCAAATTTACGAATACCCACACCATTGAGGAACTACACCGCCGGGCAGAGTGAAATCACACTCTGCGGGTCAACCGTATCCGAAGCAATGGACGACCTGGTGGAGCAGTACCCGGAAATGAAACAACACATTTTTAATGATGAAGGAGCCCTGCGCCCTTTCATTAACCTGTTCCTGAATGAAGATAATATCAATGACCTGGAGGGGCTTGAAACGCGGCTGGGCGAAAACGACCGCCTGATGATTCTTCCAAGTATCGCCGGCGGATCAAGGCCCATCCATATGGATCCTTAAATGTCCCCGGATTTATCTCATTCCGAAATACTGCGCTATTCCCGCCATCTGCTGATCCCGGAGGTAGGCCTTGAAGGGCAGCGCAAATTGAAAACCGCCTCAGTCCTGGTTATCGGCTCCGGCGGGCTGGGATCGCCTGTTTTGATGTACCTGGCCGCGGCAGGCGTCGGCCGGATCGGTATAGTGGATTACGATGTGGTCGATTTTTCCAATTTGCAGCGCCAGGTGATCCACGGGACATCTTCGCTGGGAGTAAAAAAGGTCGAATCCGCCCGTGACAGAATGCTCGACATCAACCCGGAAATCCAGGCCGATATTTACAACCAGCCTTTCACTTCCGAAAACGCGTTTGAGATCGCATCGGATTATGACCTGGTCATTGACGGGACCGACAACTTCCCAACCCGCTACCTGACCAATGACCTGTGTGTGCTATTGGGCAAACCGAACGTTTACGGCTCGATTTTCCGGTTCGACGGGCAGTTAAGCGTATTCGACGCCCGCTCAGGTCCGTGTTACCGCTGCCTTTTCCCCGAACCGCCCCCGCCCGGGCTGGTCCCTTCGTGCGCGGAGGGCGGCGTCCTGGGGGTTCTGCCCGGAATAATCGGCTCGCTGCAGGCGGCAGAAGCCCTGAAGATAATACTGGGGATTGGTACGCCAATGATTGGCCGGCTGCTGGTTTTTAACGCCCTGGATATGTCCTTCGATTTTGTTAACCTGCGAAAAAACCCGAACTGTAAGGTTTGCAGTCCTGAACCGGAAATCACGCAATTGATAGACTACGAGGAATTCTGCGGTGTCCCGGCCCACGACCACGAAACGGGTTCCGCCGGAGAGGGCTGGGATATCAGCGCCAGGCAGCTTTCCGACAGCATGCAGGGTGGAAACCACCTGACCTTGCTTGATGTGCGCGAACCGCACGAGCTGGAAATATCCAGTCTGGAAGGGGCGACCCTGATCCCGCTCGGACAGTTAGCCGCCCGCCTCTCTGAACTGGACAGCGCCAATGAAATGGTGGTGTTCTGTAAATCGGGTACGCGCTCCGCCAGAGCTCTCGAGTTGATGGTGAGCGCCGGTTTTCGCAAGGTGAAGAACCTCAAAGGCGGCATCAACGCCTGGGCGCAGGAAATCGACCCCTCCCTTCCAATTTATTAGGCGCCTCGTTTAGCTGCCATCCAACCCACGATAAAATTATTTCCGGGTTATTCCGCCACTATTTAATTACGGCGCCAGGTCTGCACCCATCTCCAAGTCCTGCTGCACGGGAAGATTAAGAAATCGCTCCTGCCCCTTTCCCGCCGGAGTTTAACGATAAAATCCCATCACAATAACGAACCATCCACAAGACGAGGAGCGTGAACATTACCATGAAGGTTACCGCTGTCTTTCAAGAACGGATTGTACGCCTGCAGGAAATAATGATCCGGTCCGAGGTCGATCTAACCCTTATCGCCCCGACCGCCAACATGCGCTACTTGACCGGTTTTGCCCCGATGATGGACGAGCGTTTCTGCGCGCTGCTGGTAAGCCAGAATGGTTTCAATTTGGTTGTGCCTGACCTCAATGCCGACCAGGTTGAAGCCCATACCGGCCTGGTTGTTAGACGGTGGGCGGATGAACACGGTCCCCTGGATGCGATCGATGCCGCCCTCAGCCAGCTGGCGCTCCCATCCAGTATAGTCCTGTCGGCGGATAACAGCATGCGGGCTGAGCACCTGCTGCTGGTCCAGAGTAAAATCCTGCCGGTAAGATCGCTGCCGGCCGGGGAGATCATTTCCAACCTTAGAATTATCAAATCCCAGGATGAAATCGATATACTGGCCCGTTCGGCGGCGCTGGCAGACAGAGCCATGCAGGCAGGTATAGATGCATGTGTTCCCGGAGCCACTGAAAGGCAGGTGGCTAACCAGATTGCTAATTTTTTCTACGATAATGGCGCCGAAAAAGTTGATTTTAGCCTGGTTGCGTCCGGGCCCAATGGCGCTTTCCCTCACCACCAGACCAGCGACCGGGTGTTGAAAACAGGCGAACCGGTCATCCTTGACATCGGGGCGACGCTCAGGGGATATAAGTCCGACATCACCAGGATGGTCTGTCTGGGTGACCCCCCGCAGGAAGTTTCAGAGGCCTACGAGGCTGTACTTGATGCCAATGTGGCCGGGAGAGCGGCCGCGCTGTCCGGAAGCACCGCCTCAAATGTCGACCGGGCAGCCCGCGCCTCCCTCAGGAGAAACCGCCTTGACCAGTATTTTGTCCACCGGACAGGGCACGGGCTTGGCCTGGAGGGCCACGAACCGCCCTGGGTGACTTCAACCAGCCAGACAGTTCTTGCCCCGGGTATGGTCTTTTCGGTTGAACCGGGGGTTTACCTTCCGGGAAAATTCGGGATCCGCATCGAGGATATCCTGGTTGTCACAGACGACGACCCGCTTCTTCTGACCGGGTTTGACCACGATTTGGTGGTTAAATAGTTCGCCGATCTCCCAGATTGCAATCGTGTCCAATCATAATATCGATTTGTACTTTACAAATCAGAAGCATTAAAATAATATTAGGGGAATACTGGGAAAACATTAATACAATTGTTTGGAGAATCCAAAATGAGTGAAGGTTCGGACAGCAGAGGATTTTTAAAAGCGCTCATAATCGGACTGGTTGCGGTGATTGTTGTGCTGGGAGCAGCTTTGATCATCATGGCGATCGGGAGGGCAGGCACGCCGGTCGAGACTGAAGAAATTGATGTGCTCGCCAACAGCGATAACGAATGCGTTATCTGCCACCGCAAAACCTCACCGGGCATTATCGAACAGTACAGCCACAGTTCAATGGCGGCTGCCGAGGTTGCCTGCCAGGACTGCCACGAAGTGGCGGCGGACTACCCCGGCGCGATTGAACACGAGGGCACCCACGTCCTGAATTCGCCCTCAACCACAATGTGCCAGAAATGCCACGCTGCTGAAGTGGCCCAATTCCACCAGAGCCGTCACAGCATACCGGCTTATGTAGCTTATGCAGGCTCCGAAGACCTGTCCCCGGAGCTGCTTGCAATGTACGAAGCCATACCGGAAGGAAGCTATTCGCCGGATAAATCCCGCAACGACATTCACAGGCTTGAAGGCGAAGCGATGACCCGCTTCACCTGCGAGGCCTGCCACGATATAGGTAAACCCGGGGTGGATGGTTCTCCCGGCCAGTGCCAGATGTGCCATCTCAGGCATGAATTCAGCCTGGAACAGGCCCGAAAGCCGGAAACCTGCAACTACTGCCATATCGGCCCCGACCACCCGCAGTACGAGATATATATCGAGTCCCCTCACGGAATTGCCTACAATACCATGGGATATACCTGGAACTGGGAGGCGGAACCTGGCACTCTGACTGTCGAGGACTTCCCGGCCCCCACCTGCGCAATCTGCCATATGAGCGGATTTGGCACAAGCGGTACATCTCACGACATCGGCGACCGGCTTACCTGGTACCTTTTTGCTCCGGTAAGCACCCGCAGACCAGCCTGGCAGGACAACAAAGTCCGCATGCAGGGAGTATGCCTGGAATGCCACTCACAAACCTTTATTGATGACTTCTACCCGGCAGCTGATAAAGCCACTGAAAGGGTTAACGAATGGGTGGTGGAGAGCCAGGATATCATCCAGCCTCTGAGGGACCAGGGGCTGCTGACTTCCGAGCCCTTCGATGAGACGATAGACTTCACCTTCTTCAACCTGTGGCACCACTGGGGGCGCACCGCCAAATTCGGGGTCTGGATGCAGGGCCCGGATTATTCGCAGTGGCACGGCGCATACGAGGTCCTGCACGACCTCGCAGAGCTGCGCGAGATGGTCGAAGAAAAATTACAGGAAGCAGAGGAAGACCCTTCGAATTAATTATGTACCCGCTCGCAGTTATGTTCCCCCGGGTGAGAGAGAGAAAAATACCGCTCACCCGCGACCAGATGATGCTGTTAATGGCTGCCCTCAATTTACTGCTGCTCGGGCTGGAAACACTCATCGCCCACCTGATCAGCGGAAGCATCGTTCCATATGAATGGATTCCGATAATTTTCGGGCCAACCGCCGGAATTTTGCTGCTGCTGGCAGGTCTGCTGGCTGTGCGCAACCGCCCGCTGGCGACTGTGATCGCCACCACTGTATTCCTTGCCAGCATCCTGGTCGGCCTGCTGGGAGCTTATTTTCACACAGTCCGGGCGATCCTGCCCTATGCGGATCCTGGCAGCCAGTTTTCTGTGCCGCTGCTTGTCTGGGCGCCGCCGGTCCTCGGCCCGCTTACCTTCTCGCTGGTGGGCTTGCTGGGCCTCAGCGCAGCCTGGGTTGAGAATCCGCCCGACAGCGGGATCCTGGCTCTGCTCGGCGGCAGGATTATCTCCCTTCCATACAGTAAAACCAGGGCATATTTCTTCATCACCGGGATGGCATCCCTGGCGACAGTCATCAGCAGCGTACTCGATCACGCCCGGACAGATTTTTTAAATCCCTGGCTGTGGGTCCCAACCGGAATTGGCGTATTCGCCACTTTAGTGGCGGTTGTTCTCGGCGCCCTTGAAAACCCCTCCCGCAGCGACATTTTTACCTTCACAGCAGCCATGCTGGCGATGATTACAGTAGGCGTCACCGGCCTGGGACTGCATATCGCTGAAAACCTGACCGCCAGCGGGGTTATTGTCGGAGAACGTTTCATCCGGGGTGCCCCTTTCCTGGCCCCGCTGCTCTTTGCGGACATCGGGGCGATTGGATTGATTGCATTAATGGACCCGCTTGAAAGGGGCATCGAAATCCAGTAGCGCCAACGCTTCGGAATTTCTCACTGAAAAAATCCGGTGTTCCCAGTATCAAAGAATGTGGGCCTCCCCCACCCACCCAGCTCAAACGGTTAATCTGGCTTATATAAGCGTTTATTCAAGGGGGATATTCGGTTAATCAGTTACAATAATAAACCGTCCAATTAATGGGTTATTTACAAAACGCCCGCTTTACGCGAAAATATACATTTAAAAAATTACCCGTTCGATTTAAAAGGAAAAGCTATTCATGCTGGACAAAATTGATCTGAACCAGAAGATCGAGAAGGCGACCTACAAACAAATCATGCCAACGCTTGCTAACCGCCTTTATACGATCCAGAAATTGTCCTGGGACGCGAATATACCGGTGATTATCCTGTTTGAAGGATGGGATGCCGCCGGGAAAGGGACTTCCATCCAGAAACTGACCCAGCATCTCGACCCGCGCGGCTACAAACTCTATCCCATCAGGGCTGCCCGCACGTATGAGAAAAAAAGGCCCTGGTTATGGCGTTTCTGGTTGAAAATACCCAGGCTGGGTGAATGGGTGATTTTCGACCGCTCGTGGTATGGGCGTGTTCTGGTTGAAAGGGTTGAGAACCTCATACCGGAACGGGAATGGCGCCGGGCTTACCGGGATATCGTTGACTTCGAACGCACGCTGGCCGACGACGGGTACCTGATCATCAAATTTTTCCTGCACATCAGCAGAGAGGAACAGAAACGCCGATTCAAAAAATTGACCAAAGACCCCCTGACCGCCTGGCATGTCACAGCCGAGGACTGGGAGCACCACCGCAATTATGACGAGTGGACCCTGGCATACGAAGAGGCTTTTGAGAGAACCGAAACTGAATGGGGCCCCTGGACTATCGTGGAGGCGACCGATCGCCGCCATACCTGGGTCAAAATTTATAAAACAGTGATAAACACCCTCGAACCTGCTCTCGGATTGGAATCCGAACCCTTAGAACCAACGCCAAAAACCACGCCGGTTTCCGAAGAACATGCTTCCCAGCCAGAATGGAGGGTGGAAGAAGAGCAAGCTGAAGTGATATCCGGAGAATAAAATGCTGCAAACAATCGACCTCTCGCCAGCTCTGGAGCATGAAGAATATAAAACCTCACTGATCAAGTATCAGGTCGCCCTGCACGAACTGGCTTACCAGGTATATGTCCAGGAGCGTCCGGTGATAATCGTGTTCGAAGGATGGGATGCGGCCGGTAAGGGCGGCGCGATCCGCAGGATTACGGAGAAAATTGACCCGCGTGGTTTTGTGGTATACCCGATTGCGGCTCCAAAAGGCGATTCGGCTGTGCGCCATTACCTGTGGCGTTTCTGGCGCCGGCTGCCGGAGACCGGTCAAATCGCCATATTTGACCGCAGCTGGTACGGGCGGGTGATGGTCGAAAGAATCGAAGGTTTCTGCACCGAAAAGGAATGGAAACGCGCCTACCGCGAGATCAACTATTTTGAACGCCAGCTTGTCGACTTTGGGACAATCCTGTTTAAATTCTGGCTGCAAATCAGCAAGGAAGAACAACTGAGGCGGTTTGAAGCCCGCAATGTGGACAAACTTAAAGCCTGGAAGCTTACCGATGAAGATTGGCGCAACCGGGAAAAATGGGATCAGTATGAAGCCGCGGTCAATGAGATGCTGCTTAAAACCAGCACGATCACCGCGCCCTGGACTGTGGTCGAGGGCGATTCAAAATATTATGCCCGCATAAAGATTCTGAGAACCATCGTCGACAAATTTACCATTGAACTCGAAACCGACCCGTTCAAAAGAGAAAAACGCAACCTGAAAAGCGCTGAAAAGAAAAAGAAGGAGAAAAAGTAAAAGAAATTTCTCCCTATCTTTGACAATCGAGAAAGTTCTTGTTGGAAGCACGCATGAGCGAAATAACTGTTGATCAAATTGAGACCAGCGACTTGCCAGACCTGATGGACCCCCAGCTTTATGTGAACCGCGAGCTGGGACTGCTCGAATTCCAGCGCCGGGTGCTGCAGGAAGCCCAGGATGAGAGCAACTCTCTGCTGGAGAGAGTGAAGTTCATTTCAATTCTGGGATCCAATCTGGATGAATTCTTTATGGTCCGGGTGGCCGGGTTAAAAAAGCAGATTGCGGCCGGTGTTATCGACGTCCCGGCTGACGGGATGACTCCAGCACAACAGCTGGCTGAAATCCGCAGGGTTGCGCTGGACTTGATGATTGAAGCCAGAGTATGTCTGCAGGAAAAACTCATCCCGCAGCTCGATGAAAACGGGATCCACCTGCTGGACTATAATGCGCTGAGCAGCCGCCAGAGGGAAAATGTCGATACTTATTTTGAGGAGGTCATTTTTCCTGTCCTGACCCCTCTTGCCTTTGATCCGGGTCACCCATTTCCGCATATATCCAATCTCAGTTTAAACCTGGCGGTTGTGATCCGGGATGAATCCGGGCAGGAACATTTCGCCCGGATAAAAATGCCGACCAGCCTGCCGCGCCTGATTCCCATAAAAAGATCCTCTGGAGCGGTTAGAAAAAATGGCACCACGCCGTTTAACCACTACTTCATCTGGCTGGAAGAGCTGATCGCTGCAAACCTGGAAAAACTCTTTCCGGGTATGGAGATCGTTGAATCGCACCCGTTCCGGGTCACGCGCGATGCGGATATGGTTATCCAGGAACTGGAAGCCTCCGACTTACTGGAGACCATGGAGCAAAGCGTCCGCCAGCGGCGATTTGGCTCAGTGGTGCGCCTTGCATTTAACGACGCCATGCCCTCCCATGTACGCGAGATCCTGATTGAAAACCTCGCCATCGACCGCAACGATATCTACAATCTTAATGGCCATCTGGGTCTGGGCGGCTTGATAATCCTGCACAAAATAGACCGGTACGATTTAAAGGATCCTCCATTAAAACAGGTAATCCAACCCCTTTTGAGACACGAACTTCATGACAGTAATATTTTTTTGACGATGCGCCGCGAAGATATCCTGGTCCACCACCCCTACCATTCCTTCCAACCGGTTGTTGACTACCTGAAAACCGCTTCCCGCGATCCCAATGTGCTGGCGATCAAGCAGACCCTTTACCGGGTTGGCAGCAACTCGCCGGTCGTCAAAACATTAATGGAAGCGCGCGAGCATGGCAAGCAGGTCGCGGTTCTGGTCGAGTTAAAAGCCCGCTTTGACGAAGAGAGCAATATCGGGTGGGCCAGGATGCTGGAGAAAGAGGGTGTCCATGTTATTTACGGGTTGCTGGGATTAAAAACGCATTCAAAAATCGCCCTGGTTATCCGCAAAGAAGGAGAGCATATCCGCCGATATGTCCACTTGGCGACCGGCAACTACAACGCCATCACTGCCCAGCTTTATGAAGACATTGGCATGTTCACCTGTGACGAGGACATAGGAGCGGATGCGACCGACCTGTTCAACTACCTCACCGGTTATTCTGCCAAGCAGGAATACCGCAAACTGCTGGTCGCCCCGATAAACCTGCGTGAAAAGATGGAATGGTTGATCGAACGCGAGATCCTGCACACCAGAAACGGAGAGGAAGGGCACCTGATTTTTAAGATGAACGCCCTGGTGGATCCACGCATTATCCGCAATCTTTATACAGCCTCTCAGGCTGGAGTAAAAATTGATCTGATCGTACGCGGCATCTGCTGCCTTAGACCGGGAGTCAGGGGGATTAGCGATAATATTCGGGTGACCAGTGTGGTCGGCCGCTTTCTGGAACACAGCCGCATTTATTATTTCCGCAACGGCGGAGAGCCGCAAATTTACCTGGGCAGCGCGGACTTGATGCCGCGCAATATCAACCGCCGGGTTGAGGTACTCTTCCCGGTCCAGGATGCGCGCCTTATTCATTACCTGCATTCCGAAGTGCTGGACGCTTACTTTATCGCCAACCGGAAGGTGCGCAGTATGAATCCGGATGGGACTTACACCTTTATCAATCCGAAAGATGGTGAGACGCCGTTGGATGTCCAGACCTGGTTGATCGACTGGCACAGAAAAACTTACGGGGAATGAAACAAAATCCGGTTTTCTTTAACTATTCGATTTCCTTAATTTTCTTCAATTCGATCCAGAAACAATATATAATAAAAGTTGGCCACAACTAAAAGAATAGCTTATCCGGGAAGGAATTGACCAAAGAGCCATGGATGAAGATAAAATAAACTCCCAAGAGGAATTTGAAGAGGCTACCCAAAGTCCTGAGAGCTCAGCACCCCAGGAAGATGTATCCGCTGTAACTCAGGAATTAGTGTATCGGGAGCCAACAATACCAAGCTCGCCAAACAACGAATATATAAAAGAACAGGCTCTAACCCTTTTTGAGCGCACAAGGCCTCTTCACGAATTGGAGGACAGCTCCCGGGTAATCCTGGGATATGCCTGCCTTTTATTCGACAGCCCGCTTCCAGGCAAGAAGAAAAACCCGTTCAAAGACATCAAGCTGTTTGTATCTGAAAATATAGACCAGGAACTATCGCGGGATGAATTGAATGTGCTCGCTGCGGTTATCGCCATCCAGCAGGGGAATGTTAAACGCAAGGATTTGAATAATCTGAATCTCTCCCCAATTCAACAGCGTGAAGCTCAGACAATCAGCGCCCTTCTTTGTATAGCGGAGGGCTTGAACTTCTGCGGCACCCAGAGCACCAGCATTATCCATATTGAATCGTCCAGAAATGGAATCTGGATAGTCGTGGAAGGACCTGAGGCGACGGCTGATGCAGCAGAAGCCCAGCAGAGCGCCAGATTGTGGTTCAAGATCGGTTTTCCAAAGATAAAGGTGATGGAAGTGGAGGAAGCCGCAACCAAAATGGTGCCCTTTCCGAAACCGATGGAAAATCCCGGGGTCGAATCAGGCGACCAGCTTGCTGAAGCCGGACGTAAAATTATGAGCTACCAGTTCGCAGCGATGCTCAGCCACGAAGAAGCCACAAGATTAGGGGAAGACATCGAAGGGCTTCATGATATGCGGGTTGCCACCCGGCGCCTGCGGGCGGCTTTTGAAGTATTCGCAACCGCTTTTAAACCCGGCTCCTTAAAACCCCATTTAAAAGGGCTCAGGTCGACCGGACGCAAACTTGGCAGTGTCAGGGACCTGGATGTTTTTATGGAGAAATCCCAGGTTTACCTGGATTCACTGCCCGATGAGGCAAAATCGGATCTGGACCCACTCCTGGAATCCTGGCGCAACCAGCGCCAGTCTGCTCGCGCCGAGATGCTTGAGTATCTGGACAGCGAAGACTACTCTGACTTCAAGCGCAAATTCAATATCTTTCTCAAGACGCCTGGGGCGGGTGTCCGCAAGATGCGAACGGATATCCCCTTTCCAAGGACGGTCACCGAGCTGGCTCCTGTTCTGATCTACGAGCGGCTGGCGGTCGTGCGCTCATTCGACCCCTTTATTGAAGATGCTGACTTAGACCTTCTCCACGCGCTCCGCCTGGAAATTAAGAAATTGCGCTACACGGTCGAGTACTTCCGGGAGGTCCTGGGCCCGGAATCAAAAGAATTAATCGACCAGTTTAAACAAATGCAGGACCACCTCGGCGATCTGGTAGATGCCCAGGTCGCGATTGAACTCCTGGGAAAGTTTCTGGGTAATAAGGCTATTAAAAAAGAGGGGATACCCCTGGAGGGTATTGAATCTTACCTTGTATATAAAATTGAAGAACGCGACAGGCTGCTGTCAACTTTCCCTGAAGCCTGGGCGAAATTCGTCCAGCCGGAATTCAGGCGCAACCTCGCTTCAGCGATATCGACCCTGTAAATCACATTGTTTTCAGGTAGAAATCGAATTTCGGAATACCCGGCAAGTAAAACACGAAAATCTGCCCTCAAAATTCGCCCAGTTTAACCCTGTCGGGGCCGCGGTCGATCTCCCAGGGATAAATAATATGGGCGTCGGTGATAGCGGCATAATAATCCGGCCGGGCTGAGCTAAACAGGTTGCGGTAAGGATTGAAGTGCAGTACGCAGGTGTATGGAAAGCCTCCCGCCGCGGATACTTTGATTTTTACGGATGTTATCGTCCTGCCTGATCCCCAAACATCATCGACAACCAGGGTCTTGCGAGCCCGCAGCACATCCTCTCCTGGAAACTGGATAAATTCGGGCCAGGCCATTAACTTGCCTCTTTCTTTTTCCATTTGAGCTGGAAAATCTACTGCAGCGGTCAGGATATGGGTAATACCCATCGATTCAGCCAGCATCCCGCCGGGTATTATCCCGCCGCGTGTGATCATAACCATCGCTTCAAATTCCTGCTCGAATTGGGGAACCAGGTGGTCAATCAGCTTGTCCACATCATCCCATGATATAACCTCGTTTCGTAAAGGCTGCATGGTGAACTCCTGCTGTCAATTCATCTGGGGCATAACTCCCGATGCCCCGCCGGTTTAAGCTGGCAAAACCTCATTGCGCCCAAAAAAGTATTCCCGTAATTATAGCAAGAGAACAGTCCTCTTGGTGTTTGAATCTATCCCCCTGTTACAACCAGGGGACAGCTTCACAACAGTGAAGGCGGGTTCAATTCGATCTTCCAGGCGCCAAAACCGCCGCCTTTCAAAAGCGAAACCGGGTCCGGACCCTTTAGAATTATCTGCCAGCGGTATCGGCCGCCGATCCTGGAGAAGAAACAGGGCGCCGGTCCAATCAGGCTGGTAGCCCGGCGACCTTCCGTTTCAATTAACCTCTGTAAAGCAGCGGCCATTCGCCCGGATTCTCCCTTGGCTACTTCAAAATTATTGTGGCGAAATTCCATTCTCACCAGGTTGGTGAATGGCGGGTAGGCTAGACTGCGCCTGTACTCCAATTCCTGCCTGGAGAATTGTTCGTAATCATGTTGTGAAGCCGCCTGGATTACATAATGTCCCGGTTGAAATGTCTGCAGGATGACCTCTCCCCCGAGCGGACTCCTTCCCGCCCGGCCTGACACCTGGGTGAGCACCTGGAAGGTCCGCTCGCCCGCCCGGTAATCAGGCAGGTTTAAACCAACATCCGCAAGGATGATTCCCACCAGGGTGACAAACGGCAGGTCCAGGCCTTTGGCAAGCATCTGGGTCCCAATCAGGATATTTGCCCTCCGGCTGATAAATTCTTCCAGGATAAATTCGTGGGCACCTTTTTTTCGGGTGGTTTCGTGGTCCCAGCGAATAGTTAGCGCTCCGGGAAAAAGTCTCTGAACTTCAACCTCCACCTTCTGGGTGCCAGTCCCGTATTGGCGGATCCTGGCGCTCCCGCACTGGGGGCACCTGCGGGGCATATTCCGCCGATAACCGCAGCGGTGGCAGACCAGATTTTCCTTCCCGGCAGTATGAAAAATCAGCGGTGTATCGCAGCGAGGGCATTTCAGTGAAAAACCGCAGTCGCGGCAGAAAACATAAGTGGCTGACCCGCGCCGGTTGAGGAACAGAATCGCCTGCTGACCGGCTGAAATCACCCGTTCAAGGGAAGCGGACAGCTCCCGGCTGAATATCGAGCGGTTGCCCTGTCTTAACTCCTGGCGCATATCAACAACCGATACATGCGGCAGGTCAGCGGCCTGCGCCTGGCCTTCCAGCGGGTAAAAATGGCTGCCCGTTTTACCAAGTCTTTCAAGCTGGGAAGTTACAGCCGCCCTGTGAGCCAGAATACGCCTGGGTAGTTCAAGATAAAACCAATCGCCTTTTTGGCAGGCTTGAATGCTGGAGACATTGGGAGTGGCCGATCCCATCAGGCAGACTGCGCCGCAGTATCCAGCGTATTCTACCGCTGCTAGCCTGGTCTGGTAATACGGAAGCGGTTCTGATTGGTAATAGGAATCGTCGTGGCATTCATCCAGGATAATTACCCCGGGGTTTAAGAAGGGAACAAAAAGTGCGCTGCGCGGGCCGACCACAATTTTCAGTTCTCCGATCCGCACCCTGCGCCAAGTATCATATCGTTCTCCCGCTGACAAACGGGAATGGATCAAACCTACCAGTCCCGGAAACCGGTTCAGAAACCGTTTAACTGTTTGGGGTGTAAGCGAGATCTCCGGAACCAGTACAATAGCCTGCCTGCCCGCCTCGACCACCTGTTCGACGGCTTTCAGGTAAATCTCCGTCTTGCCGGACCCGGTGACTCCGTGCAGCAGCAGCGGTTTCGTCTCAACTCCAGCGTACGCAGCGCGCAGGCTCGCTTCAATTTCAACCCATACTTTACCCTGGTCTGCGGTTAGCTGCGGTGGCTCATCCGGCACAAACAAATAACTATCCAAGGGATCACGCCAGACTTGCTGCTCTCCGATCGCAATCAGGCCGAGCTTTTCTAATTTCCGCAGGTCAGCCAGATTCGCCTCGCTGCTGGAATACACTCTGGATACATCTACAGGACCTGCTTCCCGGATGATAAACCGCAGGGCTGCCTGCCTGCGCTGAAGAGTTATTGTGCCCTCTTTTGCCAAGCCGGGCATAGCGTCAACAGCTTGCTGGGGGGAGCATGTAAGCCGGACGGTACGGACTCTTTTTGGCCTGACCTTCGGCGGGGGTAATGTTGAATGGGTGACGATCAACCCTTTTTTGGCCAGCGAACGAGCGCTCGCCCTCCAGTTGGTGTGTTTTAAATGATGGTCGATCTGCGACCCCCGCAGGGCCCCCCTGCGTTCGAGTAAGTTCAGCAACTGCTCCTGGCTGCGGGTCAATTTTCTAAAGTCCTGGGCCTGCACTGAATAAATCACGTCCGCATGTTGGGAGAGCCCCGGGGGCAGCATCAACGCCACACAGGATGCGACCGGTGCCAAAAACTGGTCTGAGAGGTATCTCGCCAGTTTAAGCTGAGCCTGGGTCAGGACCGCATCCGGGTCTACCAGCTCAATCACCGCGCGCGTTTCGGATACTTCAGGCTGGTCGATCTGCCGCAGAACCACTCCCTGGACACGCTGTCTTCCAAAGGGCACAACCACCAGATGGCCTGCCTGGACCACGCCTTCCAGCCCGGCTGGCAAATGATAATGAAATGCACCCGTCACCTGCGGGATATTGACGGCTATTTCAACATAAACTGTCATTAGCTAATAAATTACTCGATTCCGTTGGGCTGAACCCGCATGCTTCCCGTTATCGCCTCAGGGAGATAAAGGGATTATTATTTGCCTGGTTTCTCTCCCAGAATCCAGAGCAATATCTTATCAATTCGCATACCGTCCATTTTTTCCACCCGCATGCGTACATTCTTTCCTTTTACCTCATCATACAGTTGCGGCATACGGCCTAATTTCCCCATGATATATCCGGCGATCGTGTCATAATTCGGTTCGCTCAATGCCAGTTCAAGATGTTCGTTAACCTCCTCAAGCCGCGCCCGCCCATCGATCAAAAACGACCCATCCGGCTGGGCCTGGATTTCGGGGGTGACGACATCAAATGGATCGCTGACCTCGCCCAGGATTTCCTCCACCAGATCCTCCAGGGTCACAAGCCCGGCTGTCCCGCCGTATTCGTCCAGAACAATTGCGATATGCTGGCGGTTATCACGAAAGTGACGCAGGAGCATGTTGACCGAAATCGTCTCAGGGACAAACAGCGCTTCTCGCAAAAAATCACGCCCGGTCCAGCTTCCGGCCTGGTCCGATCTCAGCGCGTTCAACAGGTCTTTGATATGCAATATGCCAATGATATTGTCCAGGTCGTCATCGTAGACTGGAAATTTTGTGAAGGTGGACTTCACAACCAGGTCAATGACTTCTTGCAGGTTTACATCCGCTTCCACCGCGATCATTTCCGTTCGTGGAATCATCACCTGGCGGACAACCAGCCTGCCAAAATCAAACAGCGCGTGCAGCATTTCCCCTTCGTCCTGCAGGAAAACGCCCTCCTCCATGCTCGCGGTTACAAGCATCCTGAGTTCTTCAACGGAGTGAACAAGATTGTGACCTTCGGCGGGTTGGATTCCTATTAAACGAAGCAGCCAATTCCCGGTGCCGTTTAATGCCCAGATGGCGGGTTTAAAAACCTTCTCTGTAAACAACGTAGGGCGGGCCACGACAAGGGAGGTGCCTTCCGGGTCCTGTAAAGCGATTGATTTCGGCATTAACTCCCCGACCACCACATGCAAAAAAGTAATGATCGTGAATGCGATCGCTGCGGAGAGTCCGTGGGAAAACCCGGATTGAAACCGGTCTGGTAAAAGCGAAACCAGCGGATCAAGCAAATGGCTGAGGGCAGGTTCGCCAATCCAACCCAGCGCCAGGCTGGAGAGGGTTATCCCCAGCTGGGTAGCGGCGATCACCCGGTCGGGATTGTTGATCGCCTGCTGCACAGAAGCCGCTGCAGTGTTCCCGTTTTCAACAAGTTCTGCTATCCGGGTTCTGCGCACACTGACCAGTGAAAATTCCGCTGCCACAAAGAAAGCATTGGAGAGCACCAGAATCCCTAGGGCAAATAAACCAAGAATATCGAGCGCAATTGTTCCTTCCATATCACCTGCTTTATATTTATTAATGGTCCTTCTTACGGGTTACTGCTGCTGACCCGTAACCCACCACACTTGAATAATCCCCGCTTACGTCTCCGGAGGTTGCATAGTCCAGAATGTGGACCTTATCCGCACCCAGCGCTTTTGACGCCCACAATACCGCCGCCACCGCCCCTCTGCCGCAGGCGAAACCCTGCCCGCTTTCATCCAGCCTGATAACCTGTTCAGGATCAAAAGATTGGATCGCATCCAGCATTTTCTGGTCCAGGGCGTTCGCCTGGGATTGGGTGTAAAAATGTGACAGGTCAGTGCTGGCGACTAGCAAAGGGCGCGAACCGGCTAACGCGCCGCTTCCCCGGAACAGGTCCGCCAGCCCGGATCCCAGCGCTTGCGCCACCTGCGCGCTCTGGTCTCGCACCATCACCGGCAGAATCCGGAACGGCTTGCCCAGCGCACGCTGCAGGAACGGCAGTTCAATTTCAAGAGAATGCTCGCTGTCCCTGGAGATGGGAGTAATCCTGATCCCAGAGGTTTTCTCCAGGCTGGCGCTCAATTCCATGAGGGCTTTTTTCTCAACCGGAATAATCCCCAATGGGGTCTCGTATGCCGCATGTCCGGTCGTCAGCAGTTTTTCATAATAGGGCTGGTGCATCGGCGAAACCACTACCACCACCTCCGGGGTTAAACCCTTCAGAATGGCAAATGCGTGCCCGGCGACCTGGCCTGAGTACTGGTGCCCGGCGTGCGGCGCTACCACAGCCAGCACTTCCCCGTCCAACTCCGGCGTCTTCGCCTTGTTAATATATCTATCCACTTCACCCGCCAGAACCCGGGAATCCGAAGAATACCATTGGCCGGCGATGGCTGAAGGGCGGGTGTCTAACTGCTCTTTCATATTTTTCTCCCTTTTTATATCCTGTTTCCAAAAACCCTGCCAGCTGAAATTTTTGGATCCTTTACGATCCTTTATCCAACAAAAACAATTACCGGTCGTCCCATATAAGATTCTAGCATAATCAATGGCCGCTGGAACAGACCGGGAAGGTGAGAGGTACAAACCTTGCAACAAAATAATCAGCCAGGCGGATTTTTACCTGCCAGGTTAAGAATTTTATTAATGGGCGCTAATTTGCGCAGGTTTTTATTCATTATTTGGTTCAGGAGTAAATCGTTTATGGATGATGCATTCGCATATGTGATTAACCGAACCGCCAGACTTTCTCCGTGGTCTTCCTGGAAAAAACTGACCCCGCGCGAACGGGAGATCGCCAGACTTATCTGCCAGGAGAACGGCAGCAGGTTGATCACCAACCCCCAGATTGCGGAGAAACTCGGTATTTCACGCGAGACGGTAAAAATTCACGTTCGAAACATTCTCGACAAGTTCGACCTGCACAGCAAATCAGAGCTTCGGCAGACCCTGATCAGCTGGGAAATCGTAAATTAAACCTGATTGAATCCCCCGTCTGCCTGCTGGCGACCATCACCGCTGTCCGTTTATATTGTGATATACTACACTTACAATTTCAACGAAAAAAAGCCTTGAAGAGGACGAGTAAGCGCCGAAACGGAGGTACAGAGAGTGGACGATGGTGAAAGATCCACCCTTACGACAGCGTTGAATGGATCTCTGAGCTGCAGGGTGAACCCCCATCAATTTCTGACTGTCGTATTCTCCAGGAATGGGCAAGTATCCCGGGCCGGAATCGCCGCCGTTACCAGGCTCAGACCGGAAGTTTGTATGCGCTTTATCAAGCGCGGTCATTGATTTTTACTGTCCAAAAACATCAAATAACTTCCGAATTTGTAGTGAAGCTGGCTCCAAATCCCGTCGCATCACCGACGGGTTTATTCTTTAACACCGCGATTAAAGGAGAAAAATCATGTTAATGAAAATTGAACTGGTCTACTGCGCTGCTTGACATTACACTGATAGAGCTGTCAGTGTGATGGCCGATGTGTTGAGTGAATTCGAATTCAAAACAGACTCGTTCACCCTGGTTCCTTCAGATGGAGGCCGGTTTGAATTTTCGGTTAACGGCGACCTTTTGTATTCGAAACTGGGGACAAACCGCCATGTTGATAAAGGCGAGATCAACAAACTGGTGCGCAATTATCTCAAGGAGCACGCATGACCAATAAGAAGAAAGGCAGGGTGTTCTCCGGAGCCAGACCAACCGGCAAACAGCACCTGGGGAATTATCTGGGCGCGATTAAAAATTATGTCGCCCTGCAGGATGAATATGACTGTGTGTACTGCATTGTCGATATTCACGCCCTGACAACCGTTAAAACCACTGAGGATCTTAACCAGAACACGTATGAGATGGCTCTCGACTGGCTGGCAGCTGGCATCCGGCCGGAAGAGACGATTGTCTTCATCCAATCCCAGGTTCCGGAAGTCACCGAACTGCATATTTTCTTCTCAATGGTCACACCGCTTGGCAAGTTGACCGACCTGCCGACATTCAAGGATAAGGTCCGCATGCAGCCCCAGAACATCAACTACGGGCTGGTTGGATACCCGGTCCTGATGGCGGCTGACATTGCATTATATAAAGCCGATACCGTGCCGGTCGGCGTCGACCAGGCTCCCCATCTCGAGTTTGCCCGCGAGGTGGTTCGCTCGTTCCACCACCGCTACAACACGAATGTACTGGTCGAACCCCGGATGAAAGCGACTGAGGTACCCAAAGTGCTCGGCATCGATGGCATGCAAAAAATGAGCAAGAGCCTGGATAATCACATTGAACTGGCTGCAACCCCCGAAGAGACCACCCGCAGGGTGATGATGATGGTGACAGACCCCCAACGCAAGCGCAGATCTGATCCGGGAGACCCGGATGTCTGCAACGTTTTTTCAATGCATAAGATCTTCACATCCGAAGTTGAAGTCGAAAAAATCAACTTTGAATGCCGCCGGGCTGAAATTGGCTGCGTTGACTGCAAACGTTTATTCGCCGGCAGCCTGAATGCCCACCTGGAACCTTTCCGGGAGAAGCGGGCGGAACTGGCGCAGGACCCCGGTTTGGTGTGGGATATTCTCAGCGACGGACAGAAACGGGCCAGCCTGATCGCCAGAGAGACTATCCGGCAAGTGAAAGAGGCCATCGGCCTGCCCCTGCCACCATCTTGAACTCAAAAACAGAATTTTGTTGCCTCGCTCATTACCATGCCGCATCCGGTTTTGCTTAAATGCGGGCATTAATCCAGCGAGTACTATGGGGGCGGGTCACTGTCGCAAGCCGGTCTGTCGCAGAGATCGGATCCGGCCTGGTTATCCTGCTGGGGGTCGGACCCGCGGATAATGACAAACAGGTCAAGTACCTTGTTGATAAGATCGCAAACCTGAGGATTTTCGAAGACCAGGCTGGCAAAATCAACCGCTCAATCCTGGATGCTGGGGGCGAGGCCCTGGTTGTATCTCAATTTACGCTTTATGCCGATACTCGCAAAGGCAGGCGACCTTCATTTACCGATGCCGCCTCGCCTGAGATTGCCGCACCAATAGTTGAAAAATTTGTAGCTCAGCTGCAGTCCAGAGGAGTGCCGACCCGAACGGGAGAGTTTGGCGCTCATATGCTGGTCGAAATCGCAAACGATGGGCCTGTTACGATCTGGATTGAAAGTTAATTGGCTGGCGGATTGCCCAGGCTGATAAAAACTCCTCCAGCGGATCACCCCCCGCACCTCCCTTCGCCGGGTAAGCCCGGTGCAAACTCTCCTCCTTTAAAATAACTTCCGGCACTTTCAGCCTGCGCCCCGCCTCGATTGAAGCGCGCCTGATGAATAAAGCCTGCTGGGTTTTATGGCACAAGGCAGCCTGAATTTTTCTATATAGAACCGTCCGGACATTAATTACAAGGTGAGCCGGATCAGACCGGTTCAGGATACGCGGTTTGGGGTGGCCCGGGTATGCGGCGGCGACTGTATACAGCCAGAAAGGATGGCCCTTGTGGGAGGCGGCCGCCAGGCGAGCGGCCTTATTGCAGAGCAGGTGCGCCGGGTGACCGTACTCGCCGTTTGTGCCGTGTGAAATTAAGACATCCGCCTGCACCCTTTTTACCTGGCCGGTGACCTGAGCGGCTAAACGCGCCAGGTCGGTTGTGAACGGATACAGTACCTGGCTAGGTCCAACAACCGGGTCGGGATAACCCAGGTTAGCCAGGCTGCTACCGCCCAGATTCTCAACCGCGCAGGCAACTTCTCTTTCACGCAGTTCCCCGAGTTGCTCTGGCTCGCATTGAGGCGGTTCGCCTCTCTCGCCCCCTTCGCCTCTTGTCGCAATTAAGTAATGAACCTCTATCCCCGATTGAGCCAGGATAGCAAGCGCTCCCCCAGAGAGCATGGTTTCATCATCCGGATGCGCAAAGAATGCCAGAATCTTCATGATTGGGGATATTAACACACATCCTTTTTTCCTTCAACCAAGCCGTTTTTATCATATAGGTGTTTGGGTTTATAATTTGACCCGTAAATGGTGAAAAATGGATGACAACGGAACCAAATCCCCTTCCGGGAAAATGATCCGCCTGACCAGTCTTTCGGATTGCGCCGGTTGAGCTTCGAAACTGAGCGCTGAAGCTCTGGCGCAGGTGCTGCGCCCGCTGAAAGAGATATACCAATCTGCAGACTACCCCGATTTGTTGGTCGGCCTGGGTGAAAGCGACGACGCCGCGGTCTGGCGGATCGACGACGATCGCGCCCTGGTTGCGACCACGGATTTCTTCACCCCGCTTGTGGATGACCCCTATGACTACGGCGCGATCGCGGCTGCCAACGCTTTGTCAGACGTTTACGCCATGGGCGGGCAGCCCTTCCTGGCCTTGAATATCGCCGCCCTGCCTCCGGACCTCCCCGGCGAGATCAGCGCTGAGATTTTGCGCGGCGGCGCAGAAAAGGCTCAGGAGGCCGGCGTTGTGCTCGCCGGCGGTCACACAATCCAGGACAAAGAACCGAAATACGGCCTGATCGTGCTTGGTTTTGTCGAACCGGACAAAATCATTACAAAAATGAACGCCGCACCCGGGGAAAGGCTGGTACTCAGCAAACCAATCGGAACCGGGACGATCTCCACTGCGCTCAAGCGCGGGATTGTTCAAGCCGAATATCTGGAGAATGCCGTTGGTTGGATGAAACGCCTGAACAAAACCGCCTCGGAACTCGCCAGCCGGTTTAGAGTCCGCTCGGGTACTGACATCACCGGTTTCAGCCTGCTGGGTCACGCTTATGAAATGGCGTCCGCCTCTGGGGTCAGATTCCGTTTCGACTTTGAAAGCATTCCCTTTCTTTCCGGTGCAGCTGGGTATGCAAAGGATTGGGTATTTCCTGGGGGATCCATTGATAACCGGCTTTATTATGCTGAATATGTGGATTTTGCCTCCAAAATTGATGAGCCCTCCAGGATGCTGCTGTTTGACGCCCAGACCAGCGGCGGTTTGCTGATTTCCGTCCCTGCAGACCGGCTGAATGATATGCTCCAGGCAGGGTCAGCGGCAGGGCAGGAACTGTGGCTGGTCGGGGAGGTAATCGAAGGCGCTGGAATTGAAGTCCTATAGCTCGAATAATAGCGCACGTTCACCGGTTTACGGGACGCGCGGCATGGTTGCGACCTCCCAACCGCTGGCGGTCGCGGCCGGGCTCGAGATCCTGTCAGGCGGCGGGAATGCCGCTGACGCGGCCGTTGCGACAGCTGCAGCCCTGAATGTCACCGAGCCCACCTCAACCGGACTGGGCGGGGATTGTTTTGCCCTTTATTATCAGGCCGATTCCGGCAGTGTCCACGCCCTCAATGGTTCCGGCCGCGCCCCGCAAGACTTGACAATAGAGCGCCTGCGCCGGGAAGGCCTGGGCCGGGAACTGCCACCATTCCATCCCTACACGATCACAGTCCCGGGCGCACCGGCCGGCTGGTGCGACCTGGTTGAACGCTTCGGGACCCTGTCCATGGCTGAGGTGCTGAGCCCGGCGATCCGCCTGGCTGAAAACGGTTTTCCGGTCTCACCGGTGACCGCCCACTTCTGGGAAAAAGGGTTTGAAAAACAACTCCGGACAGCTCCGGGAGGCCTTGAATTGACAGTCAATGGGAAGCCCCCCCGGGCGGGCCAGTTGTTCAGAAACCCCGGCCTGGCGCGCTCCTTCAAAGTCATCGCCAGGGAGGGAAAAAACGGGTTTTACAGCGGGGAGATCGGGCGCGCAGTTGTGAATGTGGTCCGGACAGCGGGCGGCTGCCTGAGTGAAGAAGACCTTGGCGCCCACCGCAGCGCATGGGTGACGCCAATCAGCACCATCTACCGCGGGCTGCGGGTCTGGGAATGCCCCCCCAACGGGCAAGGGCTGGCAGCCCTGCTGGCGCTCAACATCCTGGAAGGCTTTGACCTGGGTTCGCTCGAACCGCTTTCCGCCTCCCGGCTCCACCTTGAGATAGAAGCGATGCGGCTGGCTTTTGCAGATGCGTGCGGGTACATCGCCGATCCGGAATTTAATCCGGCGCCGGTCGAAGCCCTGCTTTCAAAAGATTACGCAGAACAGAGACGCAAATTGATCGACCGGGAAAGAGCCACCCTTGACCAGGTTAAAGGCAGCCCTTTTGCTTCATCAGATACGGTATACCTGAGCGTTATGGATGGGGCTGGCAACGCCTGTTCTTTCATCAACAGTAACTATATGGGCTTCGGCACCGGCATTGTGCCGTCTGGCTGGGGATTCAGCTTACAGAACCGCGGCGCAAACTTCCGCCTGGACCCTGCCCACCCCAATGCGCTCGAACCCGGAAAACGCCCTTATCACACGATCATCCCCGGGCTGGTCACAACCCCGCTTGAGGGCAGAACTAGAGGCGATCCTAAGGAAGAACTGTACGCCTGTTTCGGGGTTATGGGTGGGTTCATGCAGCCCCAGGGGCATGTGCAGGTGCTCACCGGGCTGATCGACGACGGCCTGGACCCTCAATCCGCTCTTGACCGCCCGCGCTTCTGCATTACTAACGGAGAAGCGGGAGGGCAGCTGGCACTTGAAAGCGGCATGCCTGCTGAAGTTTTCCGGAAACTTTCTGATATAGGTCACGATATCCAGCCCGGGTCGGAGGGGTTGTTTCACTTATACGGCCTGGGACAGATCATCCTCAGAAATCCGCAAGACGGGGTGCTTTGCGCTGGCAGCGATCCAAGGGCCGACGGCTGCGCCATGACTTACTGACGGTTAGATGGTTGTGGAGAAATTGGACCAAAAATCTATTCTTGCCAGGTATCCCCCACTGATTAAACAAACCCTTACTGGAAGTAGCGCAAAAAATCATCTTTAAAGGGCATATCGCTTCCCTTCAGGGCTGCCATTTCCAGGCTTGATTCGTAAGGCACCCACCTGCGGGTGATATTCCAGCTGCCCTCGGCATATTCAAAAATGGTATAGCGCGCCCGCAGATCGAAGTCAACCCCGGGCATGCTGCACGGGGCGACGTCCACCAGGCGCAGGTCTTTCCACACGCGCTCAAAGGTGTAATGGAAATGGCCGAACGCCAGAATCCCGGCTTTAACTCCAGACAGAACCGCAGCAAGGTCCGGGTCGTCGTCCGGCTGCCGGATTTCATCCCACAGAGAATTCTGTTCGGCTTCCCCCGGAAGTATCATCAATTCATTATTGCAGGGATTGGCATGCACGACCTGAAGATTCCCCCTTTCGAGACTGGATGGTAAAAAGTTAAGCTCAAAAGGCAGCCCCTGCAGCCAGCCGAGCTGGGCCTGCGACAGCCTTTCAAGCACCCACAGCGCGACCGGATGGACCCTGTCCCACATTTCTTTATGCAGTTGATCCGGGGGTACCCGCTCAGGATAAAAAAGGTATTCCTCGGTGTTGCCGTACACCCCCTGGACTCCAAACTCCGCCAGCATGTCCACACATGCCGCCGGGTCGCTGCCGCCTAGGCACAGGTCGCCAGCCGCCACGACCGCCTCACAGTCCCCCTCCGCCCGGATTGCCTTAAGCACAGCCTGGCAGGCGTAGCGGTTTCCATGCACATCCGAAAAAACGATTATCCGCATACTTTTCCCTTTCGTATTTTAACCGCACAAACCGGGCATCTCAACTATATGGGATGCCCGGTTTAATGATCAACCCGGTATGCCTGTGATTACGCTTCAACCACCTTAATATCAGGAAAGAACTGGTGCACTGTCCCTTCGATCCAACCGTGCAGTGTGACCGGTGAAAGCGGGCAGCCTTCACACGCCCCCAGCAGCCTCACTTTCAAAATCTTGCCCTCCAAAGAGATCATCTCAACTGAGCCGCCGTGGTACTGTTCTATATAAGCGCTGATCTTATCAATCAGAACCCGCAACTGTTCTTCCTCTGTATACTCCTGAGATAGATTATCCTCGGCCATCCCTTTTTCTCCCTATTCCAGCTTGATTAAACATTATACCCTGTTACCGGGAGCCAGGTAAAAAACCCGGAAAAACCTGATTACTTGGAAAATTCTGGATTGGGACGGCTTCTCAGTCCCTGTTCCAGCAGGGATATCACCTCGTGGTGGGTATTCCGCAGTCGTTCTGCGATCAATTCAGCCAGTCTTTCGAGGATAATCCTCCCGGTTTCCGGATGGGTCACGTAGAAATCATGCAGGTCGCTGCTGTCCACCTGCAGCATTTCGCATCCTGTCTCGCAAACCGCTGACGATGAATAGGTCTGGTTGCCCAGGACTGCTGACCACCCGACAACCCCTTCCCCCCGGACCCTGGTTACACAAATTTCCGGGCCATCCTCGGGCTTGTACCTTATCCCGACCTCCCCGGTTACGAGGACATAGAAATGGTCAGCAAGTGCGCCCTGAAAGAAAAGCACCGAGCCCTCTCCTTCCTGACAGGGTACAAACAGCGCCTGCATTTGTTCCAACTGATCGCTGTTGAAGCCTTCAAATAGGCTCAAATCCCTGGTTGAATTTTTAAACATTTCAGAAATTCCTGTTGCGGATAATAAAATTGTACCGAACAGGCCTGAATCGACCATGTGGCAATCTTCCTGATCGACTGGACAAAAATCACTCGCTGTAAGTAATTTATCAAGCTTTTAATATGAAACAGGACATATGACTATAGAGACTGTCCCAAAAGTTAGTCACCCTGAATATCGCGCAGCAAGCCTTCGGCTTGCGAAGCATTCCTGTGGTAAAACGCAGGGTCTCCGAGATAAAACCAGAGATTCTCCACTTCGTTCACAAAGAGATTGCTTCGCTCCCTCCGGGATTGCTTCGCATCAGAATGACATTTTTCTTGTTTAAGACAGCCCCTAATAAATATATTTCTTAAAAACCCGGGGGGGGTTAAGCCAATTTTTTCCGAAAGGATTCGGTTAATGCCGGTACAATTTCATAAACATCCCCGACCACCCCAAACCGGGCCAGTTTAAAAATGGGGGCGTCCGGGTCTTTGTTGATCGCTACGATCATCTTGCTTGTGCGCATCCCGGCCTGGTGCTGGATCGCCCCAGAAATCCCGCAGGCGATATACAGATCCGGTGACACCACCTTTCCGGTTTGTCCAACCTGGTGTTCATAGGGAATATATCCTGCATCCACCGCCGCCCGGCTTGCACCCAGCGCGCCTCCCAGCACTTTTGCCAACTCTTCAAGCATGGCAAATCCCTGCTGGGCGCGCCAGATTTCAGCCTGTTTGTCATCCATTTCCCCGGGAGGCGACAACGAGGGATTATTGGAAACCCCGCGCCCGCCGGAGACGATAACGTTCGCATCCATAAGGCTTACACCCACCTCAGCCTGGCTGTAACCGGTAACTTTTGTGCGGATATTATCTTCCGAGTATTCAATTGCAACCCGTATGGGCTCTCCATCCTTAGAATCATCCATTTCTGGCGCTGTAAAAGCTCGCGAGCGCGCGCTGATAATCTGCGGGCTCGAATCACAGTAGGTCTTCGCCAGCAGCTTGCCGGCATACACAGGTCTGGTGGCGATCAGCCTCCCATCCTGAATTTCCAGTTTTATCACATCCGGCATAATCCCGCTCTTCAGGTCAAGCGCGGCCATTGCAGCCAGCTCGCGGCCGCGAGTGGTTGTTGGAAACAGGATCAACTCCGGCTCCAGTTCCCTTGCCGCTTTTACAACCAGGTCTGTATACGGTTCCGGGCGGTATTCAGTCAGAGCAGGGTCATCACAGTAATAGACTTCACCCGCGCCGTACTTGAAGGCAGCCTTTGCCACTTCTTTCGAATTTTCACCGGCGACAACCGCAGCGATCCCTCCGGAAAAACTTTCTTCAAGCACCTTCGCTGCGCCTATCAATTCCCAGGAAGCCGGGATCGCCTGCCCTTTGCTCTGATCAATAAAAACAAGTATTTTGCCGCTCATTAGAACACCTTCTCATTTAGAATTCTGTCAACCAGCGTATCAGCGATCTCCTGCGGATCCTCACCCGATATCATTTCAGTTGAAATGGCCTGCGAAGGCGGGTTCTCAACTTCCGGCCAGTGAACAACCGGGGTTGGGGTCGCAACTTCCAGGTCTGCCAGCGTCCAGACCGGGATCTCGGCCTTGGCGGCTTTCCGGATGCCCATAAATGATGGGTAGCGCGGCTCGGCGATGTCTTTGGATACAGTGATCACAACCGGCAGCCTGCCTTCCACAATCTGGCGGCCATCCTCAACCGAGCGCTCAACCACGATGTTCCCTTTTCCGGTATCAATTTCTCTAACCGCCGATACCAGGGAAATCACTGGCCAGCCCAGCACCCGGGCGGTCTGTGGAGCCGTGACGCCCATATCACTGTCAATCGCCTGTTTGCCAAACACCGCCAGGTCAACCTCAGCGATCTTTCGGATCGCCCCAGCAAGTACATGGGCGATCGCCTGGCTGTCCGCGGATGACAATGCCGGGTCCGACACCAGATAAGCCTGGCTGCAGCCCATCGCCAGCGCAGATTTTAACGCCTCCGTCGCTGCCGGGCCTCCCACGCTGATTGCGGTAACCTGGCCTCCGTGCTGTTCCTGCTGCAACAGGGCGGTCTCAACGGCGTACTCATCCCAGGGGTTCATCACCAGAGGCGCCTCCCCCCAGTTTGCCTTACCGCCTTCCGCTACAACCTTTGCAGCGCTGTCAGGCACCTGTTTAATGCATACTACGATATTCAATTTAACCTCCTGTAGTTTATTGTCTGAAGATTTTGGTGTCAAATTAACCGTTATCCTGCCAGTATGAAGGGTCATACTGGGGGAGTTCACTTTTCAGAGGGGCATCATCGCGGTATCCGAGGGCAAAGCCAGCCTGGATTAACTGGTGGATCTCATTCGAGCCCTCGTAGATAACCGCACCCTTGGAATTACGCAGGTAACGTTCAACATCATACTCATCGCTGAAACCGTACGCTCCATGGACCTGGATCGCCTCGGAGGCCGCTTCGAAGGACTTTTCAGTCGCAAACCACTTCGCGAGCGAGGTCTCGCGTGTATTTCGCAAACCCTGGTTTTTCATCCAGCCAGCCTGCAGGTACAGCAATCTGGCTGCCTCGTAGGATTGTACCATTCCGGCGATTTTTTGCTGGATAAGCTGAAACTTACCGATTTCGCGCCCGAATGCGCGCCTCTCATTGGCGTATTTAACACTTGCCTCAAGGCAGGCCCGGATAAGCCCGGTAGCACCAGCCGCGACTGTGTAGCGCCCGTTATCAAGGCAGGACATAGCTATTCTGAAACCATCGCCCTCCTGTCCGATCCGGTTCCCGAGGGGAACCCGGACATCCTGGGCTGCGATCCACCCGGTGGACCCTGCTCTCACGCCCAGCTTGCCTTTTATATCACCGGTTGTTATTCCCGGACGGTCATGCTCAACCAGAAAAGCGCTCAATCCATCATGCGGGTCATCAACCTTGCTGTCTGTCCGCGCCACCCACAGGCAGTAGTCAGCCTTGGTAGCCAGCGAAATCCACATTTTTTCCCCGTTGATCACATAATCCTCTCCCTCCAGACGGGCTGTGCTTGTTAAACCGGCGACATCCGAACCCGCTCCCGGCTCAGTCAGCCCAAAACAGCCGATTTTATTGCCGCGTGCCAGCGGGGCGAGAAAACGCTGTTTCTGCTCTTCCGTGCCCCACTGCAGCAGACCCATGCTGTTTAATCCCGTGTGAACCGACATCACCACCCGCAGGGTCGAATCGACCGCTTCCAGTTCTTCGCAGGCGACTCCCAGGGAGATGTAATCCATCCCTTGGCCGCCGTAACGAACTGGAATGCAAATGCCCAGAATGCCAAGTTCTCCCATACGCGGCAGGATGAACTGGGCCATCTCCTGGGCGCGGTCGTGTTCTTTGATTACCGGCGCGACCTCCTTCTGGGCAAAATCGCGCACCATTTTCTGCACCATGCGATGCTCTTCACTCAGAGTAAAATCCATATTCTTTAACTCCTGTAGTTGGCTTAAGAACTGTAATTATAGCCCCGGAAAAGGTTCAAGGCAATAAATCCTTTCCGGCTGGTAAAATCAAATTTGGTAACTATTCGGATAAAAGCTATAATAAGGCGATTTCAAAACCGGAAGGTAAAAACAATATGGATAAATTTCAGATGATCAACGAGATGGCCGTCGATAACGGCTCAAAGATTGTCCTGCTGTTAATGGATGGGCTGGGAGGTGTTCCGCTGGAACCGGGCGGATTAACCGAACTGGAAGCTGCCCGCACTCCCAATATGGATGCTCTCAGCCAGCGCGGGTCGATGGGATTGAGTGAAGTTGTCGCTCCCGGGTTCAGCCCCGGCAGCGGTCCCGGGCATCTGGCCCTGTTTGGCTACGAACCGCTCCAGTACACCATTGGCCGGGGGGTTCTCGAAGCGCTCGGAATCGGATTTAATCTCCAACCGCAGGACCTGGCAATTCGCTGTAATTTTTGCACCCTGGATGCAGACGGGAACATCAGCGACCGCCGCGCCGGCAGGATACCCACCGAAGAATGTGTAAAACGGGTGGAAATTCTGCGCACGATTGAAATACCAGGTGTTGAGATTTTTGTGGAACCGGTAAAAGAGTACCGCTTCGCCCTGATCCTGCGCGCTGAAGGCCTGGATCCCCGGATAAGGGAGACCGATCCCCAGATGACCGGCGTTCCGCCCCGCCCGATTGAGGCTGCAGACCCTGCGGCAGAAAAAACAGCCTCCATCCTTGGCCAGTGGTGGGATGAAGCCAACCGGTTGCTCGCCGGCCACCCACCCGCAAACAGCTGCACCCTGCGTGGCTATGCCAAGGACCCCGGTCTGCCGCGCTTCCCGGAGGTATACAGGATTAAATCAGCCGCTGTTGCGGTTTACCCGATGTATAAAGGCGTGTCAAGACTGGTAGGCATGGACGTTATCCAGCACGATGCGGAAACGCCTGCCCAGGAATTTGAAGTGGTTAAAGAAAACTGGGACGATTACGACTTCTTCTTCGTTCATGTCAAAAAGACCGACAGTTACGGCGAGGACGGGAATTTTGACGCTAAAGTCGGGGTAATTGAAGAGGTGGACCAGGCCCTGCCCGGGCTACTTGAACTGAAACCGGATGTGATAGCCATCACCGGAGACCATTCAACTCCATCCCTGATGAAGCGCCACAGCTGGCACCGGGTGCCGGTTTTAATCTGGGCGGAATGGGCCCGCTATGGCAAATCTATGCCATTTGGAGAGACCAACTGTGCGACCGGCAGCCTTGGTTTGATCCGGCATGTTGACATTATGCCGCTCGCCCTGGCTCATGCAAAACGCCTCGGAAAATTCGGAGCGTAAATTAAAAGTGAATTTGGCTTTGACCCTCCGCAAATTTTTCCCGCTCCTGGCTGTTCTGGCTGCTTCAGCCGGGGCGACCCTTTCCTGCAAATTCCTGATCCCGGAAGAACAGCCGGTTCAGACCGGGGCGGTTTTATTCCAGGACGATTTCAGTGACCCATCCAGCGGCTGGAACCAGGTCTCAACTGATACCGGGTCGACGGAATATGACGATGGAGTATACCGGATTCTGGTCAATGAATCCAACACCGACATCTGGTCTAAACCCGGTCAGAGCTTTGAAGATGCGGTCATTGAAGTGGAGGCGTTTAAAGTTGGCGGGGTCCGCGATAACCGCTTTGGGGTGATCTGCCGGGCAGCCAGCGAAGACACTTTTTACACCTTCATCATCAGCAGCGACGGATACTACGGGATAGGCAAGGTCAAGGGGGAATTTTACGAGCTGATCGGAACGGATGCGCTTTTACCCAGCGAGGATATCGAGAAGGGTTCAGCCATCAACAGGATCAGAGCTGAATGTATTGGAGACCGGCTGGCTCTGTATGTCAACGGGGTAAAAATTGGTGAGGTCAACGACAGCGAGCTGGTCTCCGGCGATGTTGGATTGATCGCCGGCACTTACAACGAGCCGGGGACCGACATCCGTTTTGACAATTTTATCGTCCGGCAACCCTAATACCGCGAACCAGTTAACCAATCTCCTCAAAAACGGTTGAGGTGCTACTAATTTGCCTCAGGATACAAATATTTTATGAAGATCTTTCTGGACATGGTCGGATGCCGGCTGAATCAGGCCGAAATTGAGGCATATGCACGCCAGCTCGTTTCGCTGGGCTATACCCTGGTTGGGAATCCCGAAGAGGCCGACCTGGCGGTAGTAAATTCTTGCAGCGTCACTTCCGCTGCCGCCTCCGATTCGCGCCAGAAAGTGCGCCAACTCTGGCGCAAAGGGGTCGCTGAAATCACACTGACCGGATGCTGGGCGACCCTAAACCCGGAATCCGCCGCTGGTCTTCCCGGTGTCCAGCGGATTATCCCGAATAACCGCAAAGATGATCTGGTACCAGAGATGTTTTCCCTTCCGAAGGAAACCTTTGATCTCGAACCAACCGAACGCCAGCCTATCCCGGGAGAACGCCTGCGGACGCGCGCTTTTATAAAAGTGCAGGACGGCTGCGATAACCGCTGCGCCTTCTGCATCACAACAATCGCGCGCGGCCGGGGGCGCAGCCGCCCAATCCCGGATGTGCTCGCAGACATACAGGCTGCTTGCAGTACCCGGGGCGGTTCCTCCGCAAAGGAGGTTGTGCTGACCGGGGTGCATATGGGCTCCTGGGGCAGGGATCTGGCTCCGGATCTGAACCTGGTCGACCTGGTGCGGTCGGTCCTGGACGATGCTGGCGCTGAAAGATTACGGCTGTCTTCGATCGAACCCTGGCATCTGGACGAAGATTTTTTCCGCCTGTGGGAGAATCCGCGCCTTTGCCGCCAGCTCCACCTCCCGCTTCAATCCGGCAGCGCGGCTGTTCTCAGGCGCATGGCACGCGGTGTCACTCCGGGCGAATACGCCCACCTTGTGCGAACTGCCCGGGATATGATCCCCGGAGTCGCGGTTACAACTGACATCATCGCCGGTTTCCCGGGTGAGAGCGAAGCCGAATTTATTGAAAGCCTTCAATTTATCGAAGAGATGGGATTCGCCGGTGGCCATGTCTTCACCTTCTCCGCCCGGGACGGAACCTCGGCAGCCAGCATGCCAGCGCAGGTTCCCCTGCAAACCCGCAAAATTAGAAACGCCCGCATCCGCCAGGCACTCGAAAAATCCAGCGCGGATTACCGCCGCAATTTCCTGGGCAGCACACTGCCGGTTCTATGGGAAAGCGCCCTCCAGAACGGCCCGAACACCTGGAAGTTATCCGGGCTGACCGATAACTATCTGCGCGTAACCTGCCATGCACCCGGAGACCTCTCGAACCAGATCACCCCGGTCCTGCTGCAGCGGCTGGACGGGCAGGGTATTAGCGGAGTAATTGAACCCGGATGGGCGGCGCCTGGCTCAGGAGATCGATATAGGCGAAAGTCGGATCCCGCGAAGTTCCAACCAGGGCCGGGTTTGAGTTATGAATAAATGCACTTTCTGCAGAATCATCTCGGGTGAACTCACGGGCCAAATTGTATATCAGGACGGGGAAACGACTGCATTCCGGGATATTCACCCGGTCGCCCCAACCCATATTCTGGTTGTCCCGAACAAACACATCGAATCGATTAATAAGATCTCCCCCGGGGATGAAGGGCTGGTCGGCCACCTAATTTTCGTCGCCCGCCAGCTGGCCTCAAAAGAGGGCATAGCGAATTCAGGGTACCGCCTGATTATCAATACCGGGCGGGATGCCAACCAGACCATATTCCACCTGCACCTGCATTTAATTGGCGGTCAGCCGGTGCGCTACCCGATGGGATAGGAATACCCCAGGTTTATATGATCACCTCCCTGCAGAATAAGAAGATAAAGTGGGTCCGGTCGCTGCAGGCGGACGGGCGCCTCCGCCGCGAAGCCTGTGCCTGTGTTGTGGAGGGGGTTCGGATGGCGGAAGAAGCCCTCTCCTGCGGAATCCAACCGCGGCTGGCGCTGCACACTCCAGAGCTCAGCCCCCGGGGTGAATCAGCCCTGGAAGCGCTGGCCGGCACGGGAACGGAGATCGAGGCAGTCTCGCCCCGGGTAATGCGGACTGCCAGCGACACCCAGACTCCCCAGGGTTTGCTGCTCGTAGTGCCAATTGAACCGCCTTCGCTGCCGGATAAACTGGACTTTGCCCTGGTCCTGGACTCTATCAGGGATCCCGGCAACCTGGGTGCGATCCTGCGGACCGCCGCAGCGGCTGGGTGCCAGGCTGTTTTTATCACTCCGGGAACAGCCGACCCATATGCGCCCAAAGTCCTCAGGGCCGGGATGGGTGCGCATTTCCGCCTGCCAGTCGCCAGCCTAAAATGGAGAGAAATAACCCGGAAGATTTCCGGGCTCAGTTTATTGCTTGCCTCACCCCATAAAGGAACCCCCTATTACCGGTTAAACCTGCAGGTTCCGCTGGCTTTAATCATCGGCGGAGAGGCTGAAGGAGCCAGCCCTGAAGCCCGCGACCTCGCCCATGAGCGGGTACATATCCCCATGGCAGGGGAAATGGAATCGCTCAATGCGGCTTCTTCCGCTGCGGTGCTCATCTTTGAGGTTGTTCGCCAGAGGAACTTAAAACAACCGGAATAATTACACGTTCCGGCTGGTGGTTTTTACTTTGCCGGGTTAAAAACCACATCCTTATCGCAGATAAACGGGCGCAGGTGCTGACCGGTATAGGAATCGTCCCGCTCACAGACCTCTTCCGGGGTGCCCTGCACCACCACCTCCCCGCCCCTGTCGCCGCCCTCCGGTCCAAGATCAATCAGGTAATCGGCGACCTTAATAATATCCAGATTGTGCTCGATAATCAAAACCGTGTTGCCGCCCTCAACCAGGCGCTGCAGCACCTCGATTAATTTATGCACATCAGCGGCATGCAGGCCGACTGACGGCTCGTCAAGCACATAAAGCGTCCTGCCGGTTGACCGTTTTGAGAGCTCGCGGGCAAGTTTAACCCGCTGGGCTTCGCCTCCGGATAATGTCGGCGCGGGTTGGCCGATCCGGATGTACCCGAGGCCAACGTCCTGCAGGGTTTGCAGCCGGCTTACCATCCTGGGAAACGCCCCAAACACCTCCAGAGCCCTGTCGACGGTCATATCAAGAACCTCGGCGATATTAAAATCCTTAAACCTGACCTGCAGCGTCTCACGGTTGAAGCGCGCCCTTTTGCAAACATCGCAGGGGACATACACATCCGGCAGGAACTGCATCTCAATCCGCAGTTGGCCCTGACCCTGGCAGGCCTCGCAGCGCCCGCCGTGCACGTTGAATGAAAACCGGCCCGGTTTATATCCCCTGATTTTGCTCTCTGGCAGTTCCGCAAACAAACTGCGTATATGGTCAAACAGACCGGTATAGGTGCCGGGATTGGAGCGCGGCGTACGGCCAATCGGCGTCTGGTCAATATTGATCACTTTATCCAGATTTTCCAATCCCTCAATTGAATCATGTTCCCCGGGCTGGATTCTGGCCCGGTTAAGAGCGCGTGCCAGCGCTTTGTAAAGTATCTCAACCATCAGGGTGGATTTGCCAGAACCGGAGACCCCCGTTATGCAGACCAGCTTTGCGAGTGGAATTTCAACATCGATATTCTTTAAATTGTTCTGGCGCGCCCCTATTATGCTGATGTGGTTTCCGTTGCCGCCCCTCCGCTCTGAAGGTATTGGAACCTTCAATTTACCGGTCAGATATGCGCCGGTCAGCGATTCTTCGCAGGCCAGGATTGCATCCAGTTTACCTTCACAGACCACCTCTCCGCCGTGCTCACCGGCCCGGGGACCCAGGTCAATAACCCAATCTGAGGTCCTGATTGTATCCGTATCGTGTTCGACCACCAGGACCGTGTTTCCCAGGTCGCGCAAGCCCTCCAGGGTACGCAGCAAGCGGTTGTTATCGCGCGGGTGCAGCCCAATGGATGGCTCATCCAGGACATACAATACCCCCATCAGCCGCGAACCAATCTGGGTCGCCAGGCGTATGCGCTGGGCCTCTCCTCCCGAAAGCGAAGCGGCAGTGCGGTCCAGGGTTAGGTAATCCAACCCTACATCCACCAGGAACCCGAGCCTGTCCACGATCTCTTTCAAGACCCGCTCTGCAATCAAGCGCTGGCGGTTATTCAGGGGCGAATCTTCCCCGCTCAGGCTTTTAGCCCAGTCCAGAGTTCGCAGGACAGGCCAGCGCGTCACTTCGATGATATTCCTGTCTGCAATGGTCACCGACAAGGCTTCCCTCCGCAGACGTGAGCCATTACAAGCTGAACAGACCTGCTCGCTCATAAATTCAGAGAGCTTTTCACGGATATACTCGGAATTGGTCTCCTTATAGCGGCGCTGGAGATTGCTAATCACCCCTTCAAATGTAGTTTGAAAAGTCGCCTGGCGCCCCTCCCGGTTCCGGTAATGGACTGTAATTCGCTTGCCTCTGGTGCCGTAAAGAACCAGGTCAAGTTCATTATTTTTTAAATGCCGCACCGGCCTTGTTAGGTCGATACCGTATTCGTCAGCCATCGCGTTTAATGTCTGCCAGTAATAACCGCCTTCTTCACGCGGCCCGCTCCACTCTGTGGCTGCAATCGCGCCTTCCGCAAATGACAGGCTGTTATCCGGGATCAGCAAATCGGGATCGATTTCAAGCATCCCACCCAGGCCCTGGCACTCCGGACAGGCGCCGTGGGGGGTATTGAAAGAGAATGTGCGCGGTTCGATCTCGGTTAATATTGATCCGTGCTCCGGGCAGGCGAGGTGCTCTGAAAACAGCAGGTCTTTTCCCTGGGTTTCATCTCTCTCCGGTGCCTGGCCGTCTTCTTCAGGCATCCCGTTGAACTGTCCCTTTTCAACAGGCGGGTTCATCCAGTGGATGGTTACATACCCGTCTCCAAATTTCAGGGCTGTTTCAATCGAATCGGTCAACCGGGAGCGGGCGGAATCGGCATCCCCCTCATCCTGCGGACCAGTGTGGATGACCAGGCGGTCAACCACAGCCTCAACCGTGTGGTTCTTGTAGCGATCCAGCGGGATATCCTCTTCCAGTTCAAAAACCCTGCCATCCACCCTGGCCCGCACAAAACCAGCTTTCTGGATCTCCTCCAGGACGGACTGGTGGGTGCCTTTACGGCTGCGCACCAGCGGGGACAAAATCAACAGGCGGGCGCCCTCCGGAAGGGCTTCAATCCGGTCTACGATCTCCTGGGCTGATTGTTTTGTTACAACCCTTCCGCAGTCAGGGCAGTGAGGGATGCCGGCTCGGGCGTAGAGCAGCCGCAGGTAATCATAAACCTCCGTAACCGTACCGACTGTAGAGCGCGGGTTGTGAGATGTGCCTTTCTGGTCGATTGAGACTGCCGGCGATAATCCATCAATATAATCCACATCCGGCTTTTCCATCTGGCCGAGGAACTGCCGGGCATAAGACGATAAGGACTCAACATAGCGCCGTTGCCCTTCAGCAAAGATGGTATCAAACGCCAGGGAGGACTTGCCGGAGCCGGAAAGCCCGGTGATGACCACAAACTTATCGCGTGGTATCTCGACCGATATATTCTTTAAATTATGCTCGCGCGCCCCCACAACCCGGATGACTTTATCAGACATAAAACCTCATCTAACCATTTTTCTGCCGCGACCTTAAATTATAGCACATATGTTTTATTTATTACCCGGCCAGAAATGGCCCATTAGCAAACTTTTATTATACCAACCGCGGACTGGAATCTCCAAGAAGGGTTAGTCAACCTGGCTTTGCCTGGAACAAATCCCTTAAAAATTTATGTTAATTAGGTATACATAAACGCCTCAGCCAATTAAACGGCAAACCCAGCATGTGCGCCCTCCAGAATTCGCATATATTCGCATATATTCGCATATAATAGAGACCGCAAGCAGTATAAATCCGGATACACCCCGGGATAACCTGGTTTATTAATTCCTGAACCAATTAACGATCTCTGTTTTTCTTTTAAGGAGGAACTGAAGATGAAAAACTTAAAAAACCACCCCAGTTATCTGCTGCTCTTAGGTTTTGTTCTGCTTTCTGTATCACTTGCATGCAGCATTTTTGGCGGATCCTCAGAAGAGGAGGACCTTCTGGGGACCAGGGTCGCTCTTTCGAATACTGCAACCGCGCTGCAAGCTGCCGTTGAACAGCCAACTCAAACCCAGCCGCAGGTTGAACCTGCCCAGGAGACAGAATCGCCCGAACCAGAAGAGGCCGTTGAAACCGAATCCTCGCCTCCGGCGGAACCCGGCGCCGCGACCATCAGCGCCAGCGTGAATACAAACTGCCGCGAAGGACCCGGCCAGGATTATGAGATTGAAGGTTACCTTTTGAAAAACCAGTCTTCCACGGTGATCGGAAAGGACGAAACAGGCAACTGGTGGGTGATCCAAAATCCCGATAAACCAGGCGAGGAATGCTGGGTCTGGGCGGAGACGACCACAGTCAGCGGCGATACCAGCGCTGTCGCGGAGATCGAGCCCCCGCCTCTTCCGGATGTTGAAATCGCGGTGGGTTTTTCCACATTTACCATGTGCGGCCCTGATCCGGCTCTTTTTTTCCAGATCGACAACAGCAGCGGTCCCGATCTTGAATCTGTCAGGTTGACGATCAAGGATTTGACTGAAGGCGATACAGTTTTTGGTCCAGAACAGAGCAACAGTCCATTCCTGGCTTCCGACAGCGACTGCCCGCCCGGGGTGGGTACCCTGCCTGCCGGTGCGGTTGGATATATCGCTGGCAAAGTAACCCGCCTGAGCCTGCCGGCTGCCATGATGCAGGCTACAATCAAAGTATGCACCCAGGAAAGTCTTGGCGGTTCTTGCGGCGAAAAGACGGTTCAATTCGCCATGCCCGCCCCTTAAAATCCAGCCAGTACCATGACGCCCAAGCAAATACTGTGGCTTGTGATCCTTGCGCTGGTCGCCCTGATTTTCTGCCTGGTTGTCGGTTTCAGCGCCTATATTTTTTTCGCCCAGCGCGCCCAATCAAATCAGACCTCCGCCACCAGCACCGCGCTGGTGATGACCGCAGACGCCCTATCTATCAAGCAAACCGCGGCTTCCGGCCAACCCTTTCCTACGGAAGAGACTGCCCCGGTTCCAGTAGTTACCCCGGGGGGCAGCCTGCCCGCTGAAACCGAAGGGGGTCCTGAGGTACCCACAATAAGCGCCCGCGAAAACACAAACTGCCGCCTGGGTCCCAGCCAGGCATACGATATTCTTGGTTACCTGCTGACCAGCCAGGAATCGGTTGTCGCCGGGCGCAATCCTGAAAGCACCTGGTGGTACATCGAGAATCCCGCAAAACCGGGAGCTTTCTGCTGGGTGTGGGGAGGGACGACCAGTGTGCAGGGAGAAACCAGCGCCCTGGAGGTTGTTGAACCCCCGCCTCCGCCGGTGAGTACGGAGATTGCGTTCGGAGCGTCCTTTTCAAGAGTTCAGCTTTGCGATGGTTCCTCGGCTGCCATGATCCAGGTGATCAATACCGGGCAGACGCCCTTTGAATCCGCCAGAATCAACATCCAGAACCTGGATACAGACCTGGCCGGCACCGGGACGCTGTTCCCCAATTCGCCGTTTACGGATTCAGCATCAGTTTGCCCTCCCGGCGAAACAAGCCTGCTGCCTGGTGAAGGAGCCTATATAGGATCTGCATTTTCCGGTATGTCCCCGGTCACAAATACCTACAAAGCCACCATCACACTCTGCACTGAGGACAACAACCTGGGCGAATGTGTGGTCCAGGTTCTGGAATTCGACCACCCCTGAATTGATCTAGCCAAACAGCCAGGATTCAACTGCTTTCCTACAAGGAGTGCTACTCCTTCACTATTGAACCCTGTACCTGTTGTAAACGGTCCCGGATACAAATGGCCCATGAATACCGTAAATCAGGAGTAGCACTCCTAATTTGTAATTCTTCAGCGGGTTTATAATTCACGCATGCAACAATCACTCATGGACAGAAAAACTCTGGCGGGATTCCTGCTGGTATTGGCAGGACTGGCAGTTCTGCTTGCTCTTCCCAGGTTGATCCAGCCCGGGCAGTTCGTAACAGCCGATGAACCAACCTGGGGGAAAAGGTCAGCTAACTTCTTCTATGCAATCTCACATAATGATTATGCCTCAACTTACCAGTCAGGGCATCCGGGAGTGACCAGCTACTGGATTGGCTCCGCAGCCTTTAAACTCCGGTTTCCCAGGTACAGCAAGGTTGGACAGACTTCGCTGGGCGATACAAAACTGCAGCAGCTTTTTTCGAGGCACGGCCCGCCATTGATTCAGGTCCTGTCCACTGCCCGCTTAATTCAGGCGGTGGTTATCATCCTTACACTGCTGGTCAGTTTTTATTACTCCAGCAAAATCTTCAGCCTCTGGTATGTCATTCCCGGCTTTATCGTGATCGCCCTGGACCCCTTTCACATCGCCCACTCGCGCGTTTTCCATACCAACGGACTGATCAGCAGTTTTTTGTTCCTGGCGCTGCTGTCCTATATTTATTTTTTAAAAGAGAACCGCTTGCATGGGCTGATTGTTTCGAGTATTGCTACCAGTCTCGCCATCCTGACCGTGACCCAGGGTTTGATTTTCCTACCGGTCGTCGGTTTGCTCACCCTGCTGGAACTCTTTCGAACCTGGCGCAGGTCAAACCGTGACAGACTGCGGTTGGCTCTAAAAAAATATGTGTTTCCATTCTTTGGGTGGATTTTATTGATCATCATCTTCTTCACCCTGTTCTGGCCGGCGATGTGGGTTACCCCCTTTGAATCAATCACCTCCCTTTACAGGGATACTTTTACCGCAACGGTGGTAGGCGTTGCTGCAAGTGATAACGAACCAGCCTCCGGTTTGGCAGATCCTGATCCGGTAAATCCGGTTCTGTTCTATATCAAAGCATATCTCTGGCGCAGCACCTTCCTGGTCTGGGTGGGGTGTATTCTGGCTCTGATTTTTATAATTCGGAAAAAACCCCCTGCCCTGGCGTATGAACGCCGGTTTTATGTGCTCTACTTACTTCTTTATGTGATTATTTTCACCCTGGTAATGAGCTTTGGGGCTAAAAAATACGATCGCTATCTCCTGCCTGTTTTTCTGCCCTTGAATTTAACCGCTGGAATCGGCTGGATCGCCACTGCGGATTGGATAAATTCCCGCTGGTTAAATTTGAATCCGAATTTAATCAGGTACGGAATCATCGGAACCCTGCTGGTTGTGCAGCTTGTAATAATTATCCCGCACCATCCTTATTACCTGACTTATTTCAATCCAATTATGGGAAGCCCTGACGAAGCACTCAGGGATGGTCTTGACACAGGCTGGGGCGAAGGGCTCAGCGAAGCCGCCATTTACCTGCGCCAGAAACCGGCGATACAGGATAAACGGGTAATCGCTTGGTTTCCACTCGCGTTCAACTGGTACAGCGCCTCGCTTGGTTTCATCGCTGACCCGCTCTTTCTGGATGAAGAAATCAGTGATTGGCGCCTCAGGGATTATTTGTCCGCCGATTATGCAGTGATTTATATCAACCAGTGGCAGCACGATTCCCCCAAGAAACTGATGGACCACCTGGGCGATCTATCACCGGAACATACCGTCAGAATTAATGGAATCGATTACGTCAGAATCTACAACCTGAATGAGTGAGCCTGGACCTAAGTGCTTTTCAGCCTGGCATTGCGCACTGATTCAATCGCCTCCGCCAGCTCTTCCGCCCGCCGCGAACCAATCAGAACGATCCGGCCATCCATAAGCACCAGTTCCACGCCCTGGTTCCCGCTGATGTTATACGCCCGGTTATGCCCCAGACCGCGCAGCCCCCAGCCCCCGTATTCTCCCAGCGGCGAATAAGTGCGCGCTCTGAAATGGGCGATCTGGTCTACCGGTATAACCCGCCGGGTGAGCGGGCGGAAATTGATATCCACCGACTCGCCAGAAACGGTTACATCCAGCTTTACGTAGATGACAAAAAGCGGTAGTCCAATCCCGGTCAATAACCATGTCAGGACGATCGCCCATTCCGGTCCTGGATTCGTCCCCCAGGGCTGATCCAGCACAATCTGCTGGATGAATCCCCACCAGCCCAACCCAACCCCGATTACGACCAGCAGCCAGACCCACCACTGGCGTAATCTCTGTTCTTCGTGGAAGCTAATTTGAGCCATTTTGCTGAAATTTCTTTTCCAGTTCCCAGGCATAACGCCAGCTTAGAATAGAGATCAAGACTGCGCCTGAGATTAAAATACAAACAAGACAGTAAGAAAATACCTGTTCAGATATCTGCAGATAAAAAATCGCATTTAACAGGGTCAAACCAAGCGCCCCTCCAAGCACCGCCAGCCCATAGAGGATCAGCATTATACCGCCCAGGCGATTAGCCGGGTACCAGATGCGGGGATTATTAAGGGTAACCGCAAACCTGAAACCGTACCAGTGATTGGGCTTGACTCTTCCCATGATCAGCGGAATTGAAAGAGCGATAAAAAGAATCCCGGTCCCTGCAAAGAGAAGGTTTGATATAGCCATATAAATTTGAATGTTTTGACCTTGAAACAATTAACCAAATTTAGGATCTCAAGATATGATATTTATATAATTATAGTAGATACCATGTATAAGGTAAAATTTTACAGAATGCCTTTATTCTTGACGGCCAATAATTTATTAACCAGAATAAAGAATTGTTAGGAGGGGTAAATGGCTACCATCGACGACTTCATCCGACCCCGGGAATGGGTCTCGGACTTCCTGATAGATATGGGCAAAGTGATCCGGCAGTGGGGTGAGGACCGCTATGTACCCATTCGCCAGAATGTTGACGATGACTGGCGCGAACACAAATTGATCAAGCCGCTGATGAAAGAAGTGCTGGTTGACCTCGGGGTCAACGCGGCCTTTTTTCCGGCTGAAGTCGGCGGCACTGAGATGCCGGAGCCAATGGCACTGAGCAATATCGTGTGCGAGGAGCTCGCCCGGATTGACTCTGGTTTCGCCACAGCCTGTATCTGCTCAATCTGGGGGCTGATACCCATCCTGCTGGAACCCCACCGCAACATGGTGCTGCTGGAGGAGTTCGGGCCCAAGTTCTGCGGGGAGGATTTATATGTCGGAGGCCATGTCATGACCGAACCCGCCAGCGGCGCGGACATTGAAAATGTAGGACGAATGCACGGCAGGACGATCCAGACCACAGCCAGGCTTGAAGGGAACCATTGGGTGATCAACGGACATAAAATCTGGTCGTCCAACTCCGGCACAGTGGGAGATTTGTTTGTCCTGGTCTGTACAACCCGCAAAGGATCAGATGACCCAAACGATTTTGCATTGATACTGGTTCCGGCGGATGCGGAAGGGGTCTCGGTTGGCAACCCTTACCAGAAAGCCGGAATGTCCGCCGATATAAACTCGGATATATGGTTCAGCGAAGTTAGAGTCCCGGAAAGATACCGCTTGCACGGCCCCGGCGATGACCTGAAATACTGGACCCGGGCGATTACGATGGGAAATATCGCCTCGGCTGCGATGAGCGTGGGGGTGATGAAAAGCGTGTATGAGATCATTAAAAGATGGACCGACGAGAGGGTGATCGCAGGCAAAAAGCTCAAAGAACACAGCCTGGTAGCGGACATGCTCTCCGAGGTCGCCATGCTGATTGAATCGACTTCCGCCTGGATGTGGGCATACACCAGGGGGTTGGATTATCCGGAAACCTGCGGCTGGAACCCGTGGGACGAAAGGCACGAGTTAAAGGCCAGAGGTTTGGCGTTATACGCCAGCAATTCAGTTGAACGGGCTTGCAGCCGGGCGATGGATTTTATGGGTTCATATGGTTATTCACGCGAGTTCGATATTGAGAAACACTGGCGCGACCAGAAGATGATCGGGCTGTGGATGGGAGGCAAAGGGCTCAAAACGCTTGAGAACGCCCGCTACTGGTATGACCTGGAAACGCTCTAATACAAAAACCAAAAAGTCAACAAGGAGGAAACAATGGTCCTTTACCCTTCGCAGGAATGGTGCGATGAATGGAAAAAACTGATCAACGCGGATGAAGCGATCTTAAAAACCGGCGCGAAATGGGGCGTAAGTTTTAATGGAGACTGGTTGTTCGTGATCACTCCCGGAGGCGGGCTGGAAGAGACAGCCTATGTTTTCCTGGCCGCCTCCGCTGGCAGGTGCTCTGAAGCCCGTATGCTTAGTGATCCGGAGGAAGTGGAGCCGGGTTTTGTGGTCACCGGCACATACCCGGATTACAGGTCAGTCGTTCAAGGGGAAAAAGACTTTCTTGCCCTGGTGGTAAAGGGCGTATTCAAGGTCAAGGGAGACATGCTCAAAATTATGCAGAACGCAAAATTCATCCGGGCGGTCGCCAATTCAATCAGCAGGATTGACAGCGAATTCCTTGGAGACTGATTTAAATATTAAGCAATTTCCTCCCGTGCTAAAATTCTTGTCCACTACCAATTTGCTATAAAAATACCCCGGCGGAATTTATGCCGGGGTATAAGTTTCTACCCTTCCAAACCTATTTAATATTGGCGTCGACCGTATCCAGCTTTTCTGCCGGTAAAACCTGGTCTACCTGGTGGAACACCAGCTTGTTTTCTGCCTGATCAACACCGACTTCAATCACAGCCCCCTCAGCGAATTCGCCAGAAAGCAAACTGACCGATAGCGGGCTCTCAACGTTCTTCTGTAAAGCCCGTTTCAACGGGCGTGCGCCGAAGGCGGAGTCGAAGCCCTCATTTGCGAGCCATTCCCTGGCTTCTGGGCTCAACACAACCTGCAGGCCGCGTTCAGCCAGCCGTTCCTTAATCTCCTGCATCTGCAGGTCAACAATCAAGCCCATTTGCTCAACGGAAAGCGGCGAGAAGGTGATAATCTCGTCAATCCGGTTCAGGAATTCGGGTCTGAAAGTCTTTTTGAGAGCACTCATAATCTTTTCCTGCTCCTGGGTGGCTTCCCGCTCACCCCCTTCAAGCATAAACCCGATGCTGCCAGACCTGCGCACGTATTCAGTGCCCAAATTGCTGGTCATAATCAACACTGTGTTGCGGAAATCAACTACCCGTCCCTGGCCGTCGGTCAGGCGCCCGTCGTCCAGAATCTGCAGCAGTGCGTTCCAGACTTCCGGGTGGGCTTTTTCAATTTCGTCAAACAGGATTACCCGGTATGGGCGCCGCCTGACCGCCTCGGTTAACTGGCCGCCTTCCTCATAGCCGACATACCCGGGCGGAGCGCCGAAAAGGCGCGAAACAGTATGCTGCTCGCGATATTCGCTCATATCAATACGAACAAGCGAATCGGGATCATCGAACATAAACCAGGCCAGGGCTTTGGCCAATTCGGTTTTACCAACCCCGGAAGGGCCGATGAAGATGAATGAGCCAATCGGGCGTTTGGGGTCTTTTAAGCCGGAGCGCGCCCGCCGGATGGCGTCCGATATGGCGGTGATGGCCTCGTGCTGGCCGATAATCCGCTCATGCAGGCGCCCCTCCATCTGGAGCAGTTTGTCCGCTTCGGTCTCCATCATCTGGCTGACCGGGATTCCGGTCCACTGGGCAACCACTTCGGCGATATCCTGGACATCCACATATTCATCCAGCTCGTGCTCCTGCTCCCATTGATCGCGTTCTATGTGGAACTCCTCTTCAATCCGCAGGCGTTCAGCTTTTTTCTCGGCTGCCCGTTCGTAATCCCGCTCGGTTCCAGCCAGTTCCTCTTCCGCCGTAAGCCGATCTATTTCGGCTTTTTTCTGCTTTAATTCCGGCGGCAGGGAATACAACGCCACCCGCAGCTTTGCAGCGGCTTCATCGATCAGGTCAATCGCTTTATCCGGCAGGTGGCGGTCGGTCACATAGCGCGACGACAGGCGGGCTGCATCGAC
>Ga0180438_10001095_pt1 | contig 49197 bp, 111 predicted proteins | sample SS_ome_12_FD_132455 | JGI IMG/M metagenome (GOLD analysis project Ga0180438, IMG submission 132455) | Hypersaline lake sediment archaeal communities from the Salton Sea, California, USA - SS_3_D_2 metaG | ecosystem: Environmental > Aquatic > Non-marine Saline and Alkaline > Hypersaline >...
ATCTCTTCCTTATCCTGCTCGTCAATGGGAACACTAACAAAACTGTCGCCAAACACCTCAATCTTGTGCTCCCACAAAGCAATCTTAATACCAAAAGAACCAACTATCGCGTCGTCAAATATAATGCTCTGCTGGCGGAACTTCATACTTTCATCTCCCACAAACTTATAACCAGCATTCAGAGCCATATCAAAGTATCTGGTGTCCAACTCGAATACAGCCTGAGGCGCAACACTTGGGCCACTTGTTCCCAGTATTGTATCGTAATTGGTAGTTGGAAGTGCAACTGGGACAATCAATCCAAGGTGAAATGGTCCCTTAGTGAGTAGTCTGGCTTTGGGCATAATCTCAAAGTCTCCAATTCCAGACTGGAGTGAAGATTCGTTGTCTTTGCCCAGATAATCTAAGCCCGCTGCTTTCTGAGAAAGCTCAAGAGGCAACATAAGGCCAAGCTCAAACCTGTCGAAAAGGCCCATGTTGAAAGAAAGAGACATTGTAGTGCGATGTTCAATAACATCAGTTACGCTTGCGCCGTCTTTCTTTTTGACAATCTCTACCGGCCTTCTCTCATAATCAAACATGATGCCAAGCTCGGGTTGAAGGTGGAGTAGAGTTTTACCACCCTGCGTAACTTTATAATCATTATCGTATGCAAAAGCTGTCCCTGAAATCAGAAAGATTGACACCAAAACCAACAGCCAAGTTTTACGAACAGAGCCAATCACAAACGCCAAAAATCCAATAAGCATCGCTCCTCCTAACCAACCACTACTGGTTCCATTGGAAGCCATGGCGCAGCCGCCGCCGACCATCTCCAAATCTTCCTGCTTCTCTTCCTTGAATCCATCTGGGCAATTGGTACATGGCCCATCAGTCTCTACTACTTCGGCATCAGGCGCCACAACCTTCATATCAGGCTGAACTACTGGCGGGCCAGCGTCAGGCTGGACAACGGCACCATCGGGTTCTACAGGTGGAACTCCCCTGTCGGGATCCGCTGGGGGCGGACCTTGATCAGGACAACCTGGACACGGGCCTTGATCAGGATCTACCGGAGGTGGCCCTTGATCTGGAACTACTGGCGGAGGCCCCTGGTCAGGCTCAGGCGGTGGTCCTGCATCAGCAGGAGGACAAGGCTTACACTCACACTTTTTCACATACTTGCAACACTTATTATATGTGCAGTCTGGTGTGCATTCGCAAGGCCCCAGATAATCCCCTCCATGAAGAGCAAGATGCGCCTTTACAGCCTTCCAACTAACACATATATTATGGGCATTGCCAGGATTTCCAGGTGGAACGTGGCAAACAAGCGCCTTCCACCACTTACACTTGGGTGTCTTGCAGTTTTTCTTACAATATTTATATACTTTACATACTTTTACCATCTTACATACTTCGCCGCATTTACAATCCGGCTCCTTTGGGCATGCGTATGCTACACTCCCAAAAAACATAGCGACCAAAATGGCCACCATAACACTAAGCTTTCGCATCTTCCTTACCTCCTTCTTTATCAAGGCATAAAAAAAGCCCACCAATACCATATTGGTGGGCACTCAAAAATATGCGCGAGGAGGGACTCGAACCCTCACGTCCAAAGTGGACACCAGATCCTTAGTCTGGCGCGTCTACCAAACTCCGCCACCCGCGCTTAATTAACAACTCCTTTCGATTCACTAACTTCACTCATATTAAAATTAAGTATCCTCTTCATTATAACATCTCTTACTTCTGGCGGCGGCAAGCTTTTGCCTTCTATCCACCTTCCTATTGTGGCAACAGAAACCTTGAACTCGTCTGCCAATTTCTCGTAAGTTCCGCCACATTCAAGGTAGAAATCCAAAATCATACTAAACGGCTCTTTGTTTTTGTCCATTATATACCAAGCACTTTTCTAATTATTCCTTGGCCCCACCTGGCTCCTTTTCCGCCATCGGGACAATCCAAACCAGTCAGTAAGCCTCTCTCAACTTTGCCTTCTCTGGCTATGATTTCATCATGCACGGCATCAAAGAACTCTTTCCTGTGTGGTATGCGGCCGCAATAGGGGGCTGAAATAGTGAGCAGCCCGATCATCGTAGTAATCGACAATTTCTTGACATCTGCCGCCAGCAAAAGCCCCTTCTGACGCTCAAACTCTTCATTTTCCGTGTCAAGCAGGCAGGCATAGTCGTAAAGCACATCAATCGCGTCACACTTCTTACCTTCATCCTCAAGTTTCGCTATCTTCTCTAACACTTCTTCTGGAGTCATATCTTTCCTCACCACGGCATATCGTTCGAGTCAACTGGAATTACGCACTCACAATCATACATTCCGCGAGGCTCTTCGTCTCTGGGAACAGGCTCGTATGTCGCTTTCTCTTCTTCCGAAAGCCAATGGCTATATTGATGCCAACAATCAATACACATTTTGGCCTCCCATATATTTCCGCTCTTCTGGATCTTTCTTTCTGTAATACAAGGGCCATTCTCGTTCTGGTGGCATATTCTTTCCCTTTCTAATTCAAAACTCTGTCTGGCAAATCGTTAAAACGGCACTTGATATATGCACCATCAATACGGCCATGCCATCTAGGATCGCTTTGCACCCATCTTACCCATATGAACTCTTCCGCCAGAAGAGGGCCAATCCTTTCCACCAATTCTTTGTATAAGTCAGGAAACTCTAATGGGCCATCCACCACCTCTGCCAAAGCGCCCTCCTTTACATAGCCCTTATTGTGTATTTCAGCCATACGATCAAGCTTTAACTTCACTATGCTTCCTGGTTTCATTGGATTCTCCTTTCTGTGTACCCCCGGTGGGATTCGAACCCACACACCACTAGGGCACAGGGTTTAAGCCTGCTTGCTGGACCAATTCGCATACGGGGGCTTATTTCTTTACAACTCTTTCTATCTCTTCACAAACATCGCCGTATTCCTTCATAACTCTTTTGTATTTCTCAATCAATTGTTCGTCTATCTCTACATCCTGGAAAATCCCAGTATCATCTTCAGCGTCAAACTCCCAACCACCCAAGAAATCATACCACCACTTAACCTTTGTCTTCACTTTAGTCATCGTAGTTGCCTTTCAAGGGCCTCTTGGGATATTCTGAGCCCGGAGCCCTTATTTCGTAGAAGTTCCCCATTTCAACAAAAGATCTCAACCTGAACATATATGTATCTGTCAAGCAATCCTTCATAACTTCACACTCAACACTACTCCACTTGTCCACGGGAACTTTTTGGTTGGCCAAAGATATACATTTAACTGCATGTGCTAATTCTTCACTTGGTTTTTTAAGCAACTCTTTGGAAAATATGGTTTGTAAGAACTCTTCATTTAGCTTTACCACCATCCCGTATTTCTTCATTTCCTTCTCCTTACCTCGGTTGCTATTCCATAAATAGCATTTGGGCCAACCCAACCATTTATGCCGCCTTTGTTATTTCCGATTTGGAATTTTTGCTTGGTTCTGTGGCCCTTCATCGCTTTTATCAGGTGCAAATAAACTCTGCCCTTTACTCTCACTAGCACAATATCGCCCACTTTAAGATTTTCTGGAGAGCACTTCTCCACCACAACTGTATCGCCGCTATTCACTTTACCCTTCATAGAGTTTCCGTGGGGAGTTATTTCGGCGGAGTAGCCTTTACTTAGCTTGTCTATCGCGAAGTCTGCCCATCCCATTTTTCACTTCATCTTTCCATTTCCAGCTAATTACAAATCTCATCTTATCGCCAGGCAAAAATTCCACAGTTCTGGTTATGCTTTTAAAGCCATATAGCTCCATAAGCTTATACCATCCCTCTTCCATGTTCATGGCTTTCTCCTTCCTTGTAGCAGTGCCGGGAATTGAACCCGAAGACGCTAGGATATGAGCCCAGGTCAAGGAAACCACCTTACACTGCCTTTTATTCTCTATTCATCATACTCATACTCTAAATTCACAAAACAACACTTCATCTGGAAAAGCAGATGTTCGCTCTCCATAGACAAAAACTCGCACACTATATACTCTTTTCCATCATCCTCAACATAAAGATTCCAATACGGACATGGCCTATAGTTTGCTTTTCCATGCTCCCCGAAAAAGCAATGCGGGCCATCTGGTATTAGAAACTTATTCTTTTTCATATCTACAGAGCCATCCCTCTCCGTTAATAAAGTGAATGTGACTATTCCATTTCTCTCCCACTTGTTTGGAAATATTTGTGGGAAGCCAACAAACAACTTCCTTAAAACCATTGCCGTTGGGAGGAACTAACAAAACCGCCCCAGCCATTACTTCAAACTTCCTATTCTTTGGAACAATCCCGGTCTCATAGACCATTTCAATCTTCTGCTGCCTCATTTTCTTTTTTCATCTCCTCTTTAAAATATTTCTCCAGCTTCTCCGTGAATTCATATGCTGCAACCCCGCGATCAATTTCTTTAATAACCTCGACTATTGTATCATTATCTAAGCCAAGTATAGCTTCAACTAAATCATCAAGCGGGAACTCAACCGTTAATCTTGTGCGAGTTCTCATTGGAGGCAATCTATATTTAACCATTACTCACCCTTAACTGCTTCGTTATACTTCCATATATCCATCTTCTCACAAAAAGCAACCAGCAACTCGACTGTATTCTCCAGGTCATCCAGACTCATCACTTCTGCTGGAGTGTGCATATATCTCATTGGAACGGATAGATTGGCACAAGCTACGCCGCCTTTAGACAGTGAAATCACATCAGCGTCAGTTCCACTCCACTTGGGCATGGCTTCCATCTGGACATCTATTCTACACTCTTCAGCCACTTCTACTAAAAAGTCTTTAACGCCCGGATGAGCAACCGATCCAATAGAAATAACTGGGCCTTTCCCCAGCTTAACATCGCCATGTCTCTCCTTGGAAACATCAGGAAAATCCGTTCCATGTGTTCCATCTATTACTACGGCCACTTCTGGAGCCAGATTATAGGCACTCATAGTTGCGCCGTAGGCGCCGTTCTCTTCTTGGATGCTCGCCAAACCATAAACCGTATTTCTAAGCCTGCCACGTTCGTTCAATCTCACCAGAGTCTCAGCGACACACCAGGCTCCCATTCTATCATCGAAGCCACGACCAACTACGCAATTGTTCATAAGTTCTCTATACTCAGCTTCGAAAACAATGGGATCTCCAACAGAGATCATCCTAAGAGCATCTTCCTTATCAGCCGCGCCAATATCGATCCACATATCATACATCTTGAGATCTTCCGCTTGTTCGTCTTCAGTCATCATATGGGTCGCTTTGCGACCTACAAGCCCATACACAGGGCCCTTTTTGTTATGGATAATTACTCTCTTTGCCGCCACAATTGAAGGATCTACATAACCTATAGAACTAAAATATGCATATCCTTCATCATTTATATATTTGACCATAAAGCCAACTTCATCAATATGACCACATAGTAATATTCTGGGATTGCTATTTGAAAGGCTTCCAGCCGCACTCCCATAAATGTCGCCTCTCAAGAGCGGGATTCCTGCCGAAGATACATAGTCTTTCCAAAGCTTTAGGGCGGGCGCTTCAAAGCCAGAAGGGCTTGGGGTGTTAATCAACTCTCTCAAAAAATCTAGCGACTTACTTCTGTCCATCTTCTCTCCCTTCAATTTCTTCCTTCACTTTATCATACTTTTCGATAATTCGTTTATACATTTTTTCAGTATTCTTTAATGTATCGGCCACATGTTCCTTTGCTCTCTTAAGATACTCCAACAGGGCCCTTAATTCTTCTTTCGACTTCTCTCTAATGGGTTTGTCCATATTGGGTTCCACCTCCGGGATAAAGTTACAAGCTTCCACTTTATTCCTTCGTACCCCAACCAGGGATCCAACCTGGACTACTCGGGTAGGAGCCGAGCGCACTATGCATTATGCTATTGGGGCTAATTTATGTAGAGTCACGGCTAAAACAAAGGCGTGTCCCATCTTCTTCTCGCGACTATTAAGGACATCTTTCATATCCATTCCCAACTTTTTGTGGTTGTATCCATCAAAGTCCCAAAGATACAAGTGGGCGCCGCTTCTATACATCTCAAGCAACCTATCAAACTCTTCCAACTTAACCACTTCATTCGAATATAGAGGTATGTATATCCTTTTCCTTGCTTCTATGTAGTCTAACTTCTCACCATCCCAATAACTAAACTCGGGGCTCGCGCCTTTGCTCATCGGGTACCTGACGGCTCTACTATTATTCCAACCATTTATGGCCCATGACCAGTATTCTCCGTTAGGGTGCCCATTGGGATTCAGGTGCTTCTCATACACCTTGGAAAACTGCCAGCCATTTTCCACATTCTTCGATACGAAAGGGCCATATAGCTTACAGGGGCCAAGAAAGAACGGACTAAAGGCTTTCGTCCAGTTCGTAGATCTTGATGTCGTGTTTATGAACACAGCATCTTCGGGAATAGGCTCTCTGTCCCGTGGCCCCACTATCGTAATTCTGCCCGTCATTACTGCTCCCATCCTTCAAGCTCTCTTCTAATTTTTTCCTGTTGCCGCTCCAACTTTCTTTTCTTAGCGGCCAAACTTCTTTCTTTCTTCTCTGCATCCTTTTGTGCTTTTATGGCCGCCTTGGTAGCCTTAATCTCATCTTTGTTCTCTTTATACCACGCTTGATATTCTTTTAAACCCTGCTTATACTGCCTAACTCTTTCGTCATATTCTTCTAGTGGTTCCCATTCAGTATAAGTAAACTTTGGCCTGAGTTCCTGTATTACGTAATGATACTTAGCCCAATGCTCAGGATACACCTCGGAAAAATCAACCCCCTTGTCCTCAAAGTGTTTCACAACGTCAGCAAGCGAAGGGCTTGGAACTTCTTCGTAATCACACTCATCTATAATTTCATCGCCATCCTCAGTAAAGACCGGCACTTCCTTGGGCATAGGAAAAAGCTCTATTTCAACCCTTCTTATAATCTTTCTTCCCTCGGGCTGCTGTGGTCTCTTCCTTAACTCTATCATTTATTTCTCCTAAACTTGCAGTCTAAAGCTTCCTATCATCTTAGGTATATCTTTCAAATCAAAGTGAGTAATAGACTCTGAAACATTCTCACCCGTGTATTGGTCCTTAAGTATTCCATAACAAGTGGTATGGGTCTTGTGGAGATTCCAAGGGCGCATGCCCTCTTTGACCCCGACATACTCATAAAGAATCCCGTTGATAGAAAAGAAAATATTGTATTCCAATCTGGCTTTCCAATACTCAAGCTTCAAAACGCCCCAGCATTCTTGCTCATGACACAAGCCCTCGATTGTAATGTTGCCCTTAAGTTTTTGGGACAAGAAGTATGAACTTAATGGATTAGCCCATTTGAAAATATTCTCTGGCCCCCATTCTACATTGAACTCCATGAACAATGCGAGTCCGCCGTCGGGCAAAAACCTGTGCGTGCCGGTCATAGTCTCTTTCATCTTAAAGCCAAACATTCTAACTCCTTGCGAGTAGCTTGTTGGTAAGCCACGAAACTGAATCTGCCACTGGTGGCAGAGATCTCATAACAAAACCAATCCTGTTGATAGGATTGATCATCTCAACTCTCTTGTTCTTCTCAACTGCTCTTAGTATCTTCTTGGCAACTGACTGCGGCGTATTAGAATAATAAGGTATTAGTTTCATCGACATTCTTGCCGCAAAAGTATCGCCCTCAACACCCTTATAAAATGGCGTATCAACCATAAATGGATAGACAGTGCTTACTTTGACCCCATGCTTGGCCAATTCGAAACTTAGAAGCTCTGACATTGCGCCTAAGGCCACCTTAGTTGTAGCATATGCTCCCCAAGTTGGCAAGCGGAAGAACGCCTGACCGGAGGAAACATTGACGATGTGCCCCGAGCCCTGTTCGATCATACCTGGCAGAAATTCGTTGATATGGTAGATTGGACCGAGGAGGTTGACATTTACCAACCTTCTCCACTCATAGTGATCCATATCCGCCATTTCTTTGTTGCAGGCCATCCCAGCGTTGTTAATCAAAACGTCTATGCCGCCCCATTCATCCTCGATGTGGGCTCTTACCATTTGAATGTCTTTAACAAATTCCACATCACATCTGTAATTATAGACCGTTTTCAGGAACATGGTTTCTAACTCTTTTCGAGCCTCAGAAAGTCTGTCTCTATCCTTGTCTGTTATAATCACGGTGGCACCGGCACGAAGGAACTCTTCCGCTAGGCAAAACCCAATGCCGCTTGCGGCTCCTGTTATTAGAACTCTCTTATCTTTCATCCCTCCTCCTTTTGGGAGGCGGCGAGGGGAATTAAACCCGCTCCGCGTGGGGTTGCAATCCACGATGGCCTCAGGCCGCGCCGCCTTTAACTCTTTTTTTCATTAGTTTCTGCATATAGCTAATACCCAACTCATGCCTTATTTTCTCCACGGCGTCATTAAAAAGATCAGCATTACACTTACATGGAGCTGGCCAACCAGTATCATCGTCGGCTGGGCAACTATTAGAATGAGGCATCGCGGGGATCTCTTCGACCAGCAGTTTTATCCTGCCGATTTTCTCTATCAGTTCTATCAGTTTATCATCCATCTAAATTCTCCGCCAATAGCTCATCAAGCTCTTCTTGCATTATAGCTTTAATCCTTTTGCTGACCGTCTTTTCGATCTCTTGCTTCAGCTTTAGTGCATATTCATGCCACTCTGCTTCGTGATGTGGACACCAGAAGCAATCGTGCTTCCTCTTTGACTTGGCTATAGCCGCCACGTATGAAGTGGGGCCAAGTCTATCTCTCTCAACAACACATTTCGTATTGCAAACTCTACATTCCATTTCATCCCACTTCCCTGGATCTGGATGGAACACTGTGTATCCTTTATATAGCGTCATTTTTCCTCCCTTCTTCCTTTCTTCCTTTCTTTCTTCCTGAGCCCCCGTCGGGAATCGAACCCGACCCTCTGCCGTACCAAGGCAGCATCCCAACCATGTGGACCTCGGGGGCGTTATACCACAAACAATAGCACAAGGCAAATTCCTATACTACCAATAAGCATGCCTAGCATAAACCAAAGGGCTTTGTCGCTAAACATATCAACCTCCGCCTATATGTACCTTTTCTATTAATAGTTGTTTAACTGCCCGTAATTATTCCTCTTCTATGGAGATTTCCACCTTTTCTTTCCTCAGCGGACACCAGGAAGGTGCTGGAATCACTGAGCTTAGCGTCTGCTTAGCCAAGACGCAGTGTGCTGTTGGTATGTCAAAGTGCCAATGGCTATGGTGATTCAAATCCCCAAACGGGCAGTCTTTACAGTTCTTTATTTTGATTTCCACTTTCTTCCTCTTTATTTCTTTCTCTTTGTAAATACCTGGTAGCTTTACTATGATCCCAGAAAAATGGCTGTGTATTCCCATCAAAACCTCTATTCGTACCCCCAGCCGGATTTGAACCGGCATCCCTGGATCGAGAATCCAGGATCCTGAACCGTTAGACGATGGGGGCGGTGAAACTTAATGCGGATAGAACACTAGCCGCTTCTCTTTAGGGTCAAAGCAGATCTTACAAGTCGCACAAGACTCGCTCTTGTCCAACTGCTTCTTGCAAGTAACTTCATCCCAATTGTCACTGATACTTGCGATCCTCATCCATCTCTTTGGCCGAGAATCCATAGTATCATCATAGGAGCACATCACATGGAAGTTGCGGATTCTGCTGGACTCCTTGAGAATCTCATACCATCCTTCAATCCGCCACTGCTTTGTATAGCAGAAGAAGGTGATTTCTTTGTGCTTTCTGGCTATATCCAACCAAGTGCGGAAGTAATCCACGCTGTAGAAGTCTCCGTTTGAGTGGATCCTTACGACGTTGAATCCATTTTCAACAATCTTGTCAAGCTCGAACGAGAGCCTCTCCATGAAGGTTTCTGGGTCTAATGTGACCGTAAGCTTGCGATCTATGGATGCTTTCGTGTGCTTGAACGTCCAGTTGCCTTTCTTGCCGTAGCAATACTTAGCGCACCACGGCGAGGCTCCAGCACAAGTGACCCCAGCAGGAATGTTGAATGTCCAACACTGAAGCGTCTTGTTCCAGGTTAAAAGATGCAAATACCTGGTAAGGGTTGATGGCTTCAAGCATTTCTTCTTCTTTTGCCTTTTAACTTCTTCCTTCTCCATTGTCTTCATCTTCCTTCTCCTTTTCTAAATAAACTCGCAGGCTCTAAGTATTATGATTCCAAACATTCCAACAAGAACTAGCATCCAAATTGCAACAAAGGTCCAACCAATTGCCCTTGAAAAACGCGGAAACTTTTCATAGATGTGCTGGCAGCCGCGAATAATGCCAAACACAACAAGAGCGAGAGCTATTATAAAGCCCATCATCATTAGGAACTCTCTGGATTCTTCCGGACTAATCATTCTTCAGCCTTTCTAATACTCTATCAATGACCTTCTGTGCTCTTTTACTTGGCCTCTTTGTCAAGAAACCTCTTCTCCTGCCCTTGTCGTAAGGAACCGGAGTGGAAAACTGCACTGCGGTTAAGTCCACAACCTTGCCGTTATCTTCTATCCACCAGTGAGAAGCGCCCTCGTGCTTTAAATTGACCGCATATAATCCGGCGGCTTTGCCGCCTTTCAGGTGATAGTAAGCCTCGCTGGCCACATAACAATGACCTGCGAGAGGATGAGTTCCACGGAACTGCGGCTTCAGCAGATCTGGCGTTAGAGACTTTACGATAAGCTTCTTGATGTTCATATTTTCCTTTCGAGCCGGGTGGAGGAATCGAACCCCTTGCCTTTCGGCGGCGCCTTACAAGGGCGCTGTCAGCCCAGCCGACATCACCCGGCGGTGTTATTGAGAAGATCGATAGGCGGGATTCTGTCTAGGGCCATCATTCATCTAGGCCAGCCATTACTGACTAGCTCAAGCCCCCTACCCAATCCTTAATCTGCGAGCAACAGACGGATCTGTTTGGAGTTGCACCACCTAGAGATTGGCCGTTTCAACCAGACTTAACTGGCTCGTCTCTGTTCCTCTAATCCGGCCCTCACGGGCGATGGGCGTTGCCCACTAAGCTGCTCTGTGGTGTCCCGACCTTCCTCGTCAAGATTGCTCGTCTCCATAAATTAGTTTGCGTAGAATCTCATATGCCACCTTAGCACACTTTTCTTGGTAAAGTTCTTTTGCTTTGCAATAAACCTTACCCTCATTTTCAAAGGTTCCCAGAAGCCTATGAAGTTCAACATACGCCCTAATAAGCTCATCCTTCTCTTCGTAAGTCATGGAGACTCGCTTTCTTGCCGCGATGGCCTAATCTTCTCAACTCTTATAAACTGCAATAATCACGATTTTACCCCTGATGTGCTTATTGAACTCTTCCAATTCTTCCGCCGGAATCCAATATTCTTCATGTATGGAACTCCCAACAATATGAGTTTCATATTTGCTTATGAAGTCATCGTCAATCTCAAACTTGCATACATAACCTACGGCTCCACCCGCAGTGTTCCAATCCCTGGCGATCTGTTCAGCATACTCAAAGTTAGATACAGGATAGAAAAGGGGCTGCCCAGGCAGCCTGGGCGGGAAAGACCTAAACCTGGATTGAGCGATTTTATTACATTCACTCTCACCAAGCGAGCGATACAAAATCATTAGCCTTTGCTCTCCACAGGATCTTCACCATAGGTGTATTCGGCCTGGAACTTGCCGTCTTTCTTATGGACAATCACCTGGCCAAGTTTAGCTTTCTTAGCTGCTTCCTTTGCTCTGGCCACAGCCTCAGCCTTCTTGGGAAACTTGCCGTTTGCGATAGTATAGCCCCTTTCCTGCTTCACCTTCCAGCACTTATCCTGATATACTACATGATAGACCTTTCTACCTTTGCCCTCCAGCACTTCGTATTCCGCGTAATAATTATTTTCCATTTCTTTCTCCTATCCCATAGAGAAGCCGCAAATCTTCTCAAATATTCCTGGCTTCTCGCATTTTTCAATTTTGTATTCCATCACGCCAATTTCTCGCTCTTGTGAAGCATCTACAGCATACCAAGTTTCTTCTGGCTTCATATAAAACCCGCTGTGGATTTTTTCTATTAGGGCCACATTGTATTCGCCGTATTCATACATGTCGCCCTCATTGCTTAACACATACCTCTCAGCCTCTTCAAAACTGTTAAACCAACCCACAGCTCTTTCCTGCTTTACAATACCACTTTGAATCTTAAAAAGCACAATTACATATATATATTCCATTTGTCTTACCTTTCCCGAGCCCCAACCCGGATTCGAACCGAAGACCTCTAGATTACGAAACTAGCGTGCAACCAATAACACTTCTGGGGCCCTAAATATCTATTACCGTTACTTCTCTATTCACCGGCTTGCAGTAAGCAACGTTCGCAAATATACAACCATCTTTCTCTTTCCTAAAGCCGCCACCAGAATGGACATGGCCATACACATGAACCTTGGGCGAAAGATCTTCAAGCCTGTCTAGGAGCGCCTCGCTTCCCACATGCTCCGTTCTCTGGTAAGGCACGTCGCCAAACCCGTGAGGAGCGCCATGGGTGATTAGTATGTCCATCATCGGGGATGAGGCTATACTTCTCAACCAAGTCTTCCCCATGCCTGGGGAGATCGAATACTCCCATGCCTATAAGACGAGGAACCCACGGGGTTCCATAAACCTTAAAGCCTTCTATCTCTATTGAGGCATCCTGCAAATAGGTGCAGGGGAGTTCGCTTATTCTCTTTGGCTCCCTGGCTAAGAAGTGGTCATGATTCCCACCAACCAAAAGCTTATGCTTGTGAGGCAGGTGTTCTATCCACTTGTAGAAATCCCCAAGAATATCACCGAAAGCCGCCATCTTTTCCTGGCCAAAATTCAGGAAGTCTCCAGCATGGATAAATATATCGCCGTCAGGAATGTAGGGAATATCCCTATGATCTCCATGCGTGTCGGCTATTGCTACAATTCTCATTTCCTCCTCCGTATGTGCCCCCGGTAGGACTCGAACCTACACGCCATATTTCAGGCGCCAGATTTTGAATCTGGTGCGTCTACCAAGATTCCGCCACGAGGGCTTAATTTTCAATTTTCTTTTCGTCAAAAGATCCAGTCTTCGCCAATCGGCCATTTTCATCCGTCATATCTTTGGCCAAAAGAATAGCCTTTTGAACCAAACCGCCAAACTCTTCAAGCTTCATATGGTTGCCTTCCGAATCAGGCGTAACACTCAAATAAACTTTTTTGGTTGTGGGACTATATCTCATCACAACCACTTTGTCTCCGGGAATGATTTGCTCCGATATTTTACACAACGCAGCTCCTTCAGGGCCAAGAACCTTGGGAAGAGCCCCTATGAGTGTTTGGTTGGTTTCATTGGCCAACTTGAGCGTTTTAAGCAACTCTTCTAATTGCTTAAGATGTTCGTTCTCTTTCTTCAAAAACTCAATCTCTCTTTCCATTATTGCGCTCTCTGCCTTCATCTGCGCCGTTTCTTCTATCATCGCTTTAGTTTCTTCCATCATTTCTTTTACGCTTTTCTTAGCCATACCTCCTCCTTGTGCGGGCGGGGAGAATTGAACTCCCGCCTCATGGTTGGCAACCATACGTACTAAACCATTATACTACGCCCGCTGCGTTCATAATATTTCTACCAACCTCTTAGCTTCTTTCTCAAATATCTCTATGGTCGCTTTGCGACCGCCAGCTTCTTTTTTCAGGAACTCATGAAATTCTTGCTTCTTCTCTTCTGTGTCGAAATGTTTCCCGTTCGTCTCGTCAAGATTTCCAGAATCAAATCTCTCAAGAGCCTCTTCGAATATGGGATTTGGTCGTATCAGTTCGGATTTATCCTGTATGTAGTGTAGATCTTCAAACTTACAATATCCCACACTGTCCCAGCCCATCTTCTTCACCTTGAGTTTCTTACACAGCTCTTTCGCTATAGCATAAGCAAAGGCACTCCCAGTCTGATCCCAACTAGCATAATCGAAACCCATCACATTTTTCTTAAACTCAACATACAACCCACGCTCTATATCATCTTCTCTCATCGGACACTTGGGCACGGGCAAATCGGGAAACCTATCTGCCGGGCAGATTTTCTCAAACCATTCCTTTACTTTCTTAATCTCCCCCTTCTCAAACATTATTAATAAGGTTCCGCTCATTCTCTCTCCTTTGTCAATAGGGCTCTGTCTCCAAATCCCTACTAATCATTTGGGCAGTAGCTTCAAACATCTGTGGCATCTTTAGCTTCATAATTCTGTTTGATATAGTTGGTAGAAGATCGTAATGTGGCTCTGACATATGTTCATGGACCTCATAATAATGGTCTAGTGTTCGAATATGATCAACTTCTTTAAGCTCCAGGTGCTTAGCCACATCAAATAAAGTTTGCTCGCTAACGGCTCTAAGCACATGATTGACAAATCTTTCTTTTGTGATCCATGTAACCATATTAAATAAAGCTTCCATGAATTCAGCGGACAACTCTACCTCAAAATCTATCTCCCCTGACTCAACCATATCCCAGAGCTTATCTGAAAAGTAGGAATCCACAAGAGACTTGGCGTCCCAAAACTTTTTTCTGTATTTCCTCTCGTAAAGATCCCTAGCTGAATAAGTCTCGTCCGCTATATTAATGTCTTTAAGTGCAAGCAATTCTACTAAAGTTCTGTGATCATATTCCAAATCTACCACTTCATCAATTCTGAAACTAACATCGTCGCACCAGTTTTCAAAATATTTGTCATAGAAGGGCACATCGGCCAAAACACAAACCCGATCTCCATACCTTTCCACAAGATCACTAAATCTAACTACCATTTCTTTCTCCTTTCATGCGGAGGATAGACGAATCAAACGCCCAGCCTCAAAGACCGCCCGAGGGTTCGAGCCTCGTTGGGGATCATCCCCAGTATCCTCCATTCTCACTTATCGCTCTGCTCCGGGATCATCTTCCAGATCGCCCACCTTAGCTACGTCTCCCATATAATTCTCATATAGACGCCTAAAGTCTTCTCTAAGAGCCCTAATATCTTCGTCATATATGCCGGCTTTGAACTTCTTGATAATAGCTTGAAGTCGATTACCGGTGTTGCGCCAAGCTCGTTTTTCAGCCTTTTTCCACTTTGTAAGAGGCTTACGTTTACTCATCATCTTCATCCCATTCTTCATGAGACAATCCTGCATCAAGAGCTTCCAATCTCTTGTTCATGTCGCGAAACCACTCCCTACTTTTTTCTTGACAAGTCTTCTCAATAAGCTCAATTCTCCCTATGACCTCATAGCATATTCTCTTAAGCTCCTTGAGTTCTTCAAATTCCACTCTATATGGCATTCTTCCTCCTTATGGCGGAGGGCACTGGAATCGAACCAGATGCCTCTCGACACGCACTCGTTAGCAGCGAGGCTAGGGAACACATCCCTATTTACCCTCCATTATTCAAACAACCCATAACCAGGGGTATTCAAATGTCTTCTTTTCTTATCATAGCCGTAAAAGTTGATTGTCGGCATGGGGTTATTAACCACTTTAAGCTCTAGCTCCGGATCTATGATATTGAGCAGAGCCACCCAAATCAATACAAGATCGTGTGGTATGGGGAGCAACACGTAATCTTCGGAGCCTTTTGCATCGAGAGGATCCTTTTCAATCTCGGACAAATCCACACCAAGAGCAGTCAATCTCTCCATCCACTTCTTATCTAGTGTGTCTTGCTCATAGTGCTGACACATCTCGCCTATATCAAAACCTAATTCCTTCTTTGCTTTAAAGTGGGCTTCCCTTACGGCATCTACATCCTTCTTTCCTTCAATCACAAACCATTCACACTTACCGTGCCCATCATTAGACCAATCGCCAATAGGAAATCTGTATCTATGCATCCTTGCTCCCTTTTTCTAACTTTTTAACCAATTCAGGATACTTATCCGAAGTTAAATCAAACGGCGAAATATACCAAAATCCTATTTGGTAGTCGGCATATCCTACCAGCTTCTTTTGCCTATAGATTTTTACATAGGCGTCGTCATTGGTGCGATACTCTATGTAATAGCACAAAGCGTTCTTAATTCTATATTTCTTGTCGTATGGGATAAAAATATCGGGCGAGGTCGTCATCATAGCATCCTCGAACTCTATGTATGGCCCTCTGTCTCCCAGAACCACCCTTATATAGCCCTCAGCGACCCTGAGACCGGCTTTTGTGGAGAATACTATGTCCTCTTCGCAAAACTCGGGCAGAATCAGGCGTTCTCTGTATCCCTGTCTTATCTCTTCGCTAGTCTTTTTAACCATTTGGCCTCTTTTTTAGGAACCAAGCTCTTCCACCGGCAGGGCGATATATACGACTTGATCTAAGGTGCTTAACAAACTCTTTCCGGCTTACCCAGCCAACCGCCCCAACGCCCTCTCTCCTATAGCCATTAACAGTTTTAAAGCACTTTCCAGATTCACTCTTGCCTATCACCAGAAAAAAGTGGCCCTTCCACCCATCTATTAGATCAAAACGCCTAAGATTCACTACCGCAGCTCCACCCGTCTCAAGATGTTTGTCCAACTCCCCAATATTAAAGTTTCTTCTATACCTTATTACCAAATGTTTTCTGTATGTGAAGAAGGCTCTTGAAAAATCATTAACATTAACGCCGCCTTCCCAGCCATCATAGAAACACTTTTCTTTATACTCTTTCACATCTTTATAGGTCTTCTTAAGACCCGCCCATTTCAAAGCATTAAGTATAGCTACAGGGCCACAGGAATATCCTTCCAACTGTTTACAATATCTCACTTTGTCCTTTCAAGCGGAGAGCAGAGCATTCGAAGCCCACGCATTACACGCACATCGGTTTCCAGCCGAGCCAGGAACCTTTCCTGTTTACTCTCCCTAGTTAATAAACACTGAACTTAATTTCAACAGATCATCTATATGCTTATCGTAGCCATTTTTCTTGAGCCACTCTACCCATTTCATACTTGGCTTACAGAGTGTATATTTGCTGCCCGAGCGTGTTCTGGCCCTGCCTTCCTCGATGTTGAAATATACAACCATGGAAGTCACAATCTTCTCCCCGTCCTCAAATCTGGGATGCTCATATACTCTTCCGCTTAGATGAACTATTTGGATCTCTGGTGCTAGAAACGGACTGTCGATAATAAACATCTCCCAATCTTCAAGCTTAGGCATTTCAGCTCCTTATCGTTCGTTAATAGCCTTGCGTCCCCAGAAATGAGCGTGCCACCACGGCTCACGCCGCTTAAACTCTTGTAGAGTGTAGACACCGCCAAATGAAAACCTTCCTCTTAAATAGGGCGATGCTATGTCTTTTGCCTCTTTCACAGACGAAGCCTTTACCTTGATGGGTTCATCATCGAGTCTGTTAGTATTGTTCCTGAGCCACACGATATAGTATCTCACTTATCTTCTCCTAGCACAAGCAGTCACCACGCATTTGGCTTCTGTATCACATTTGAGGTTGCAGTCATCTATCGCCTTCCGCTCCGCTTTCTTTCTGCTTGAGCTTTTTCCTGTTCCTTCGCAACTATACTTTGGCTTGTCTGGATTCTTAGCCTCGGCTACACAAACCCAAACCCCAGGCGCTGAAGCTTTTGCGTCATCATGGCAAAATTCCAGGAAAGCAGCCCCCACGAAAAAGAAAAGCCCTACCAAACATGATAAAATAACCCATTTCCTATCCTTCTTTTTCTTTTTGCTCATGTCTTTCTCCTTTCATGCGGAGGCGGAGGGAGTCCAACCCCCACGAGTCATTATCTCCTAACAGTTTTCAAAACTGCGGCCACCGGCAATTGGCTTGCGCCTCCATGGAGCCGGCATGGCGGGGTTCCTCGCCCCGGAGGTTCCAGAGGCCGGCATAAAATCTAAGCTTGATAATCTATCACTTTCATCTCACCACACAAATAGCAGCCAATTATAGCCAAGCCACTGTGCGTCCCTTTCATTTCGCCCTTGAAATACCAGGGCGTATCTTTGGGAAGGTCAAACATGAAAGTATGCGTATGCTTACACTTGAAAGCATACCTGTGAATCATCTTGTTAAACCACTTGATCCATTTGTGATTGTTTTTCGTGCTGGTTGGAAGTGTCTTAACCCAAAGTGTCCTGGTAAATTCTCTAAACCAATGCTCTTTAACTTCCCTATACATATTTAGGTTAAGCATTTCTACTCCAGATCTCTAACCTTCCAGGCATGGCCTCTATAACGAACATAGCAATCATATGGCTTAATATACAGAACGCTGGTTACTGAGATTATCCCCTTCTGGACATGGCCAGACAGGTATTGATTAACAGGAAAGGGACCAACTTCCCTCAGGTTGAATATATAACCACATTTTAGCTCTTTGGGGTCCTTTCCAACGGGAGCACCAGTTGTGTAACTTGACCACGCTACCACCTGTTTATTACTACAATCCTTGGGGTAGTTCTTAGCAAACCTTACCATCTGTGCCCTATAAATGCCCGGCTCGATACAATCTGGGTTCTTTACGTCTTGCGTTCCAGCACACCCAATCATCAATAGAGCAGCCAAAATCAATAGAATCTTCTTCATATCCTTCTCCTAAACCAAATCGGCGTTCTCTTCACGCCAGTTTTCAAAATCTTCCTTGCCGCGCTGATTCCACCAATACATAAAAAGCACAGCGTCATCATCAGCGCCAAAAGCTAAAAGAATCTCATGCTCATGAACATCGCGCCTTATCTCATCGGGCATGCTCACATGCAACTCTGGGAGCTTCTTCTTGCTACTCATCTACGCCCCTTTCTGTGTGTCTCTCAAGTCCAACAACCTGCTTAATAGAATCTTTCCATTTGACTTTTGGATTATCTTTATATTTCTCGTATAGTGCCTTAATGTTTTCATCATTCTGGTGCTCCACTAATTTTCCGCCCCAGTGGAGTTCTAAACCAGTAGCTCCATTTGCCGTCATCCTCTCTATCATGTTGTTGGCTTTTCCAAGCCAAATCGCATCTGTGAGATAGGGAGAAGTCGCCTCTACAACCCTGTCTATTTTACCATCCAACATTGGCTCAGCCGATACGCTTGTTTTAAATCCCAACTTGTAGGCCAAGATTAACGAGGCTAAACGCTCGTTGAATGGCGGGGCTCCTGGCTCAAAGAACTTCAAGATTTTGTCCGACGCCGATCCTATCGTGAATCTAAACAGAATCTTGTCTTTGAAATCCCCAAAAGCACGGCATATTTCACTGATGCACTCGATGTGTGGCTTTGATACTATTAGCACATCATTCCCAGATTTTAACATCTTGTAGAGTACTTTAATCCAAACATCCATATTCTCAGGAGAAAGATCGTGGGATGTTGGGAACATAATAGTCCCATCCCTTTTCTTATATCCCTTCTCTACGGCCTTCGTATTTACTTCTTCTTCTGCCCAGGTTTCCCTGGTTTTCTTTCCTGACTGTATTGACCTGGCCTTGGCATAGCAATAGCGACAGTCGTGTTTGCATCCAAAAATGCAATTTACACTAGAGCTTGCCCATTCCCAAGTGCCTGTGGCATATTTTCTCTTACTCATTATATATCTTCACTTTCTGTTTTCCGGTTATTTTATAGGAGCCATCCAGCTTCCTGCCGCTCCATTTATCTTCTACTTCTTGAAGTGTGTCCATATATGCTTCAGCCAGTAGACTCTCCGCGTGCTCATGAATCCAAATTATTGGTTCTTGAAGCTTGGTGGCGTAGCCACCGTAGTTCCAGCTCCTATGGGTTAGGTATTCCCACATATCGCCGCAGCGATCATTTTCCCCAACGAAGAAGCTATAGATTATGTTCATATAATCTTCAAAATCATATTCGGGCATAGTGAGTTTACTTCCACACTCAGCACAGAATTTAGCCTCGTTTCCAAGGGCTTCCTTGCAGCAATCCCTCCAAGGATTCTTCACTCTATAATCTCTTTCTTCTAGTTCGCTCTGAACAAGCGCAGTGGCAAAATCTTTCATAGCCTCTTCAACCGAATTGAAGCCCCTACTATTGTAGGCAATTACAGAAGCGTTCTTATTAGATTCAACATAACCAGCTGTCATAATTAAAGTGTGAACTTTTGCAGTCTTCTCTTTCTTTGTTCCAACTTTCTTTTTCTTATTGGCCATTTTTCTCTTTCACTTTTATTATCTTGTAGTTTGGAAAACACATACACTTTATAATCCCATCAGTTTTGCTGATGTATTTGAAGTTTTCAGAGAACCTCATATTGCCCACACGAACATATTTAGCGTTTGGGCACGCCTTAAAACATGCTTCTTTTCCATTAACTATTCTATGAGACAGCCAAAATGCCCATACAAAAAGTCCAGCGATCATGAACAACATGCCGAATATAAATGCGTAGCGCAAAATCTTTTTGATCTTTTCCCACATTTCCTTCTCCCTTCCGTGGAGCCAGTGGGGCTCGAACCCACAACCTTCTGTCTGCCAGACAGATGCTCTCCCAAATTGAGCTATGGCCCCTCGCATTCACCAATCTTTGTCTGTATTTTCTCTAACATTTCCAATGTATCCAGGAAGTTCTTACTATCCTCTTCGCTGTCTCGCTCCATCAAACTCACCCTTAGTTGATTTATTCTAATAGCAAGAGCCATCAAAATAATTTTAAGATCCCGTTCGCTTAGCTCTAAATTTATCATTTATACTCACCAATTTTGTCTGTCTCTTGACCAAGTTCTTGGAGTTCTTCCATCAATTCCTTATACTCATTGAAATCTTCATCTCTTAAATCTGCGACTATTCTTCTAACGAAATATCTTGGGCACCTATATTGTAGCCAATCAGCAATTATTTCCAAGGCATCATCAAAATGATAATGTTCCAATACATCTTCCAAATAAATATTCACTTCCATTTTAATATCCTCTCCAACCCGTAATAAAAGCAATCGCCATATCCCAGCCTCTCTCAGTTGGCTCAAATCTGGCTATTGGAGATGGATGTTCCCCATCGCAAAAGTGCGGGTCAATTCTATTCATATTGGCCATATCTGTAAGACTCATATTCTCGAAGACTAATATCTTGTCGCCCTCGTAATTCGTGCAATCAGGATAGTTAATCCAAGCGAGAGCGTATTCTTCCATAATTTCTATCTTCTTAAACTTGAAGTTTCTTGGATTGGGGTTGGGAAGCTTCTCTTCTTTTGGTGCTGGTGGCTGCTGCTGATTAACCACGATTACTTTTTGTGGCTCATCGCAGGAGCAAGCACTTCTCTGCATCGCTGACTTAAGACCCATTTATTTCCCCTTTTTAACAAACCTGTCTTGTTCTGTCCACTGGCTATAATACTTATCCAGTATTTCATTCATCTCTTCGACTATCTCCCTCATCTCTTCGGCATAGACGGGAATCTTCCAAGACTTATCGAACTTGGGATCGCCAGTATCTAATAATACCTTACCATTCTCTACAACCATATCTGCCGCCGGGCAGCCGTTGTTTTCTCCGTCATCTCCCAACTGAGTCCACATCCTATAGGCACCATTTATGCTTTTATATCTGCCAGCATATACTTCATGGCCGCCGAGTTCGTCCCATACGCCGAGGAACCCAGCAGCATGGTTTTCATCCTTTATCTTGCGTTTCCCACCCATCTTTATCTCCTTTAATCAACACAAAGAGGATTTTTACACTGAGGGCACGGCTGCCCATCCCACTCCTCAAAGGTTCTAAACTTCATCTTCCAGACCCTCTTGGCCGCATTGAGGAGACTTTTTACTATGTATTGTCTGTGTGTCTGTGATGGAAAAGGGCCATCTTTGGGAAGCCACACAGCATCCAAATCTTCCGCAAGCAAGTGATCTTTCAACTCTTCAATAGAGGGGAAGGGCCAATAACTTTCGCCCCAAAAATCATCCTGATTCCAATTACAATGATGACAGTGTAAAAAGGCCATCTTAAATCCTTTCCATGGTTGTGTTTCCATAATCGTCAATCATCAGCAACTCTGTATCGGGATCTTCGTCCCCCGGCTCTGTGAGCCAGCTTCCAAGATTATATACAGAGATATTATCACCTATTTTTGTAAGTCCAGACCTATGAGTATGGCCAAATACGAAAGTGAGTTTGTTTTTGTTTTCTTTGTCTGCTTTTAAAACATTAAAGAGCCATCCTTCAACCCTCTCCTGAGTTCTTTTGGGGTCTTCATGGCGGGCTTTAGAACTTACAACATGGGGTTTGCCCGATATTGTCTTTTTAATTCCCTTGTTTGCCGCCCACTTTACAAAAGCCCGTTCCCAAGAATCTGGGATGCCTTTGATGATTCCATCGGGCAGAACCTCATCTACACCTTTATCAAGTATTTGTCTTATCAAAGAGTCTTTTCCCTTTTTTGTGTCAGCATATAGAGCCTCAATGATTCCATTAGAGCCCATACCTTCACCAGTCTCTCCACAAAGCCAGTAGATAAACTCTATCAGAGCGACGTTCATCGTCGCGACTTTCCCTTCATCAAGTTCTTCTTCCAAAAAGATGCTAAGGATACGAGAGAATAAATTGTATAGCCCTCCAAATAAGTGTCCATGAGTGAAGTAAAAACTTTGATTGGGAATTCCAAGTCTGTAAGATGGATAGGCAATATCTACCATAACATTCCTACCAACTTCTTCGGTCAAACCATTCGTTAGGAAATGGGACATCTCTCCTATTCCAACTGTGGGGGTGTATATTCCGCCGCCCCAAGGCCTTCCTCCATCCAACAACGGCCTTATAATGTTCTTCTGCTCGCAGTGTAGCGACCATATATGATGGTCGTGATTTCCAGGAACATATGCGACCCAAGCGACACTTGGAAGATTCTTGAGCAAATAAGCAAGGTCCAGATATGCTTGGGCAAAATAGGCCAAGGATAGATCAAGAACATCGCCGCAAAGTATCAACTTGACAGAATCTCCATCGGCAAACTTCTCCACACGCGCTCTGAGCTTGGCCATTTTGGCATCGGCTTGAGCTTTTTCCTTTTCCATGTTTCCAGGTATGTTGGACAACAGCGAATAACTATCACTCTTATCGTCTGCGTCCTGGCCAAGATGAAGATCGGACATGGCTATACGTTTCATACTTTCTCCTTTCTTTTGTCTGGAAGGTGGGATTTGAACCCACGCCCTTTCGGCACCCAGCCGAATGCGCTGCCAGACTGCGCTACTTCCAGTTAAGATCCCCCGGCTGGGGTCGAACCAGCGTTTCAAGGTTCAAAGCCTCGTGCCCTAACCACTGGACTACGGGGGATTATATGTTATTTAACTCCCTTCAAAGAAAGTTTCTTTTCGTCATAATCGGCAACACCAAAATTGTCATGAGATCGTACATACTCCCAAGCTTCACATTTAATCTTTTTGCCCATCCTACGGACTTTCCTAACGGCAGCTTTGAGCGAACCCAGATGGTTGAAATAGTAGCTCAAATCTCTTGCGCCGAAACCAAACCCAGAACCATCAGAACGACCAAGAATATTCTCTATTTCTTCTTGTGTTTTCCAAATATCTCCGCAACAGAAACTTACAACCAAATAATACTTATAGTTCATCTTTCTTCCTTTCTATCCGTAATTATTCACTCTCCGCTATTTCTATGATTTCCTCAACTTCAACCGCGAAATCCCCAGGCCATTTTCCCTGAAGAACTTAGCGATACTCTCAGCAGAGGCCCTGGAATATCTGTTTCTCAGGGTTTCCAGCTCCGACAACCCAGTATCTATTGCCTCTCTCACCGACCCAAGCAGATGCCTTACATGATTAATATATGCTTCCTTGGAGTCTAAGTCAATAACTTCTTGCTCGCTTGGGGAATATTCGAACACACAGTTTGGGTAGTAATCATCAGCGTTGTCTGTGCCGAACTTCATCCACTCGTGATTATTATGAACACTTACAACAGTCCAGCCAACAAAGTAGTCGTGGGTGTTATAAGAGCCCAGCTGCTTAACATTTATAATAGCGAGAGGAGTTGGAGAGAACTTCAAAGTGGTCAGCCTATCATCAATCACCTTTGCTAAACCACCAAAATGAGATCTGTAGCCGTCATCTTCATCTGTAAGCACTTCAAAAACAAGCGTCTTGCCGTTGTAGCCGAGCTTGAAGTATTGGGCATCAGCTCCATACAACTCATAGCTCAGGTTCAACAACCTATCGTCGGTTTCCTCGTTGTTGATGTGCTTCATCAGCAATTCCAAAACATCTGGCTCATCAAGCTGGACATTATTCCTTCTAACTCTTGGTCTTCTCATCCCGAATTTAGCCATTTCCTTCTCCTGTGTTATATGCTTCATAAAAAAGCGCATACCTCAAATTCATGTAAAGCATATGCTCATAAGTTTCGCCGTTTCGTGTGGCCATCCTTCTTACAATATCTATGTGCTGATAGGTAGGCATTGCTAAATCCAAATCTTCTTTTATTCTTGGAAAGCGGCGCAATTTTATCATTCATACTCTCCATGTATAGTGTCGTAAGCACACATGCGAAAGTCAGGATTAGCAAGGGGCATATAAAGGATGTGCGATGCGCTTGCAAAAATACCCCACAACCCCTTATTCGCATAATAAATACCCATTTTAGTATCGCCCACCTTTCTGATCTTTATCATCGATCCTCGATGGGGTGCATAGGAACGAGCCTTCCATCTTCATCGTAATCCTCAAGAAAAGTGTTCATGCTTATTAGCTTGGGGCGCTCATCAGTATTTAGCTCAATGACATACACTTTGTAATTCCAACTCAACCATCGTTTATAGGACTCAGGTGGTCGTTGCCACGGGGCCCCTGGCCTCATCTGTGCTTCATAGTCAGACCTATAAGCTTCGTATCGCTCCCTAAAACAATCAATTACATCTTGATGAGATGCAAAGGCACGAGCCGTCTTAATCTTCAGCGGAGATCTCATGCCGTCTTCGCCTAACAGATAAATTCTCATGGAAACTCCTATCTCCATACATACTTATTCTGCTTCAAATATCTTTTAAACAAACCAACCCTGGTGATTGTGGAAATAATTACCAGGGCAAAAAGTATTCTAAAATGTGGGAGTTTTACGAACTTTTTAACCCCATGTTCTCCAAATAAATAAACAATAATCAGCTTTGTCCATTTGCATTTTCTAACACTTATTTCCATATCAACTCATTCAAAAGGCTCTGGGTCCGCCACCTAAGCCTATTCGCCACTGTGATCTCTTTGAATAGCACAAGCTCAATACGCTCCAAAATGCTATGATGAACAACATTACGTAAAGTTTTTATTATGTTTCTATCTCTCTTCATTCTTCCTTCAAAGCACCCCCACCAGGACTCCAACCCGGATTAATTGGTCCGTAGCCAATCGTGCTATGCATTACACTATGGGGGCTCTGTCCTCCGGGGTAGAGTCGAACTACCAATAAGCGCTTATAAGGCGCCCGTTATAACCGTTTAACTACCGGAGGAGAGGCGGGCGGGAAGAGGAGGCAGTAAGGAGGGCTCAAGGCCATTCTCATCCCTTACGGGCTCGTCTTCGCGATTGTAGGAACGCCCGCCATTTCTTTTTTAGATCTGAAATTAGTATGGATGGAAGCATGGCTAAAGTAGCTAAGGTCAAAAACGCCATAATAACTGGCTGGCCAAATCTCTCGGGAATAAGATCCACGAGACGAAACAATAGCCTACTTATAAACTTGGACAATCTGCTTATCATCACACACCAATATCATTGGATATACATTACCTCTATTCAATTATCAAAGATCTTTTATTTACCAACCACCCTTTTGTGGGTTGTCTTCAAAGTATTTATCAATTTGAGCTATAGCGTTTTTGATGGCCTTGGTCTCGCCGCTCTCTTCTTTTCTTTCCTTTTCCTCTTTCAAATAGTTGAAAATAGAGCGGAAGAAACTCTCCCACGTATCATTCATTTTTCCAGGAACCATAATAACTTTGTCTTCGCCCTCAATACCAAAGAGCGTTATATATATGGAATTTCCCCTTCCAAGACCCATTTTAACACCAAGCGTAGTTACATCTCGCTCGTCAAGGTGCCAAGCGCTTAGAGGCAGCCGCTGGAGCTTCCCGAAAAGCTCAACCAAAAGGTCATTCTTGGGATCGTTCTCTTCTCCCCATCTTGCTCTAGCAGCCATTTCATTAATGTCTTCCATCTTTATCTTTCTCCTTACTTTACAACAATTACTTTAAAAGTTTTCTTATCGGCGGCCAGAGCAGCCTTAAGTCTATGGTACCCGTCTATAAGCCTGTATTTCCAGCCACTTTCCCTATACACTCCTATTGGAAGCCCGTAGTCCTTGTATTTCTCAACCAGGTTTTTATCAAGCCTAACATAGTGGTCAGCATTGGGGACTTCAATATCATCAAACGACACACCATCAAAGATGCGACAGTCTTCAGCAGACTTCAGGAAATCCAGCAAATACCCATACTCTTCTTCAAGAACAAACCTAAGAGCGTTTAACGAAGAGCCGTGTACCATATCAGATACAGGATAGACTAGCTCACCACCCTCATATATCACTTTGTCTATCTCTTCGCCATAGTAGCCACTACAAGTCTGCACATAATAGTTATGTCTATCTCTAAGTCCAGAATGCCTAAAGAATCTATCCAAACAATACTCAAGAATCTCTCTGTCTATTTCCAACTTGAAAGGTTTGATCGCTCTAAGCACTTCTTTGCTCAAACAAGAAGAAACATAATCAATATCAACAGATTCCACTTCCGCTCTTTCTATTCTGCTGCAACCACAATATTCTCCATCACACCCAGGAACACAGCGGTTATCATACTCGCAATCAACTTCCACTATGTAATGGAAATCATAATTTCCTATGGCCCGTTTTATATTGTCTTGCAGTCCAAAGGAAGCTCTATCATGCAATCTGCGAGACGTGTTTCCGGTTGGATGCGTGGTGTTCTTGTAGATCCTGAACTCACGATTGTCAGCCATCTCAGACTTAATGCTCTTGCGAAACGCCTTTAGCTTCTCGCCAGATATGCCTTTATGGACAGTTTTTATCTTCTTGCCGCTCTTTAAGGCATATAGATCTACGTCGTATGAATACTTTAGCTTTACCTTTGCCATTTTCCACTTCCTTTGGATCACACTTAATTGACGACCCGCCCAGCTCCTCTTAACCGGTATGGAGCCAACCCAAGGGTGCCTGGTACCAAACAGAGCCTCTGTCTGAGCGAGTCTTGTGGGCCATGCTGGATTTGAACCAGCGACCACTTCCACGTCAAGGAAGCACTCTTCCACTGAGTTAATGGCCCCCTTTTCTGTTGGCGAGGCGAACCTCTCTACGCATTTCCGCCTCTTCCCAACGCCTTTCTCTGTTGCTGCCATAATCATGATGGCATAGAAAACCTTTTTGCATTGCAGAAACGTTCCTACGCTTGCCCTTATCATCAACGGCCACAAAGGTCAAATATGCTTTGCATGCCTGTTTGGAATCACTAAGAACGTAGTGCATCGGGACATCGGGTTCATGGTCACTTCCAGTGGCAAGCACATGCGACTGAACCAGCACCGTCACGCCGACCTCCATCGATGTATTCCAAACCCTATTAACCAAAGCTTTCAGGGTAACCAAGTCTCCAACTTGGATTGGCCTCTTGAACTGAATACTATCAACCGAGGCCGTGACAACCGTTCCTACAAGCCGCTGGGCTGCGATTGCAGCGACCATATCAATCCAACTCATAATCTTGCCGCCAAAACAAGTGCCCAAGTGATTTGCATCTCCAGGCATGACGATCTCGGTCATTTGAGCTTGCATGTCTTTCTCCTATCCACCACAGCTTAAATGAATACCTCTAGAATAATCACTATCATAGCAATATGGACAATACCACTTGGGAATACTGTATTTGCTACAATCTTCGCCGCAGCCCCAAGTATAGTAATATGGATTCCACTTCACATGAGAGCAATAACCAGTCTCGTCGGCTTTGCTACAATCGTAATAGTTTCCTTTACCCAACCAAGCACCCCAACAGATTTCGTTGCCCTTTCTGCACCAAATATCAATGTTTTGCTTAGCGGCGGCTAATGTATATGGGCCAAGTATTTCGCCAGACTGCTTATCATAAAATACCAGAGTGGGTGTTCCAGGGTGTTGATTGCCGCAACTGGTACTTACTTCCCATTTAATAGTAGCTCTTTCTATTTTGGTGAAAGGCCCTTCGTACTTGTCTTTCTCAACGATTTCAGGTCTGAGCGGCTCAACAACTCCAATCGGGCCAACAGGCTTTACAGGCTCTACAGGGTCTACAGCTTCAGGACCGAATTGCTTAACACCAATATTATCGGAAGAATCTACTTCACCACAGCCAAACATAAACAACGCAACCAGCAACAGAACAACACTCCTCATTTCTTACTCCTTTCCTTGAGGGCCTTTCGCTTGCTTTCAAACAAATCTTTCATATCTGGATAAACGGACACAATCTCTTCTTCAAACGGACAATTCGCACAGCACTTTGTCCGGTCATCCCTGAGGTTCCTCAGACAGAGCTTAATATGAGTGGAAAGCTTTTTCTTATTCATATCTATTGCTCGATGTCGTCATATTCGCTTTCTTTTGTCTTTATGTCGCCGTCAATGCTCAAGCCTGTGTGGCCCAATTTCCCAGTATCTACATCAAAATCTCTACTCTCGTCAATATTGACATTTTCCATGTCCCAAACTTTCGTTTGCTTCTTGCCGTTTTCAAGTTCATATTCCAAAACTAACTTAATGCTTTTTACTTCCCCACTCGACTTCTCATTAAGAACCTTACTTACATAGCACATCTGCCTTCTCCTTTCATGCTCCGGAGCCAGGATTCGAACCTGGACATCACATAGGGTCAGAGCCTACGGCTCTTCCAATTGAGCTACTCCGGAATACGGTCTTTAAACCTCTCATATAACTCTAGGAAGCGCTTATAATCGCGCTCTTCGTCTTTTATTTCTTGCATCCTCATTTCGTCATAATACTCATCCACCCACTTTTGAAAGGGGAGTTCCATCTCCTCTTTGATTTCATACACCTTGACATCAAACCTTCTTGCCTCTTCTGGCGTAATCTTCATGGGTAAGTTGTGTCTTAGGAAATCGCAAATGTATTGATTTACAATGCATTGTGCTTCCGACAATGCTATTTCACGGTTCTCCCAGACCTGAGCGCTTTCTAACTCACCCGCATACACTATAACATACGGCATGTCTTTCTCCTTACTCCTCTTCATCTGGCAAGGGACACCAATCAGGAATCTTAGGCCATCCTGTTGGATTGGGGTTATTGCTATTGCAAATATTCCAATCATCAACTATTCTCTTGCCCGTCTTTCCACAGTCATAACCAGAATCGTAGCTGATATTATAGTCAGGGCTGTAGTTCACATAAATACAATCTTCACAGCTGCAAATCACACGGTCAATCTTGATCCTCTTGGTCATCTTCTTACTCCTCCTCCAAAGGACACCAATCGGGAACTCCACCCAGGGCCATCTTGCCGCTTTCAAGTTCGCTTATCCTTGCTACAACATTGGCCCAAGGATCCCCAAGATTACAGTTTGGATGCATACAATCCAAAGTCGCTTGATCTTGTCTCAAATACGGGCAATCCGAACAATTCTCTATATACATCACTATCTTCTTCATTTTACGATGCTTTCATGTTGTGTAGTGGCTTCAAAACATTCAATATTTCCGCCGTTTCTGATAAGTTGCTGATGATTTCGTCGCTGTCTTTGTATGCGCCTGGCGCCTCATCCAATGTGCTTTCACCTACGGAGGTGGAAAATATGCTACTCATCTCATCTTGAAAATCATCCAGCGACAACTTCTTCTTTGCTTGGCTTCTACTCATCTTACGGCCTGCTCCATGTGGAGCCGAATAGTTCCAATCCTCATTTCCCTTGCCCACACAAAGCAAAGAGCCTTCTTTCATATTCAACGGAACAATAAACTCTTCATCCTCGTGGGCACTAACAGCTCCCTTCCTTATTATCATGTCGTTAAAGTTAATATAGTTGTGTATAGTCTCTAATGTTTTAGACGCTTTCTTAATCCCAAGGGCTTTCATAACAGCATGGGCAATTGCTTTCCTATTGGCCGCAGCATATCCTTGAGCTAAAATCATACTAAACAAATATCCATACTTATCATCGCCCTCAAGCCATTCCAAGCCACTTGCTTTTATCTTAACATCAACGCCCAACCTTTCCTTGGCTTTCCTAATCTCTTTCTGCCATTCTTCATTAGGAAGACTTTGTTTGATGTTATTAATAGCTTCTTTTAAGTCTTCTGTCCTAAGCTTCTTTAATCTTTTCTCTGCTCTCTTTTGCCAGTAATTACATATCTTTAGTCCAAAGTTTCTTGACCCCGTATGAATAATGAAATAGCTAAGTCCAGATTTTGATTCACAAAACTCAATGAAGTGGTTGCCGCCCCAGGGTTCCTAGGCTGCGCTCTACATATCCTCTGTCGGCATTGACTTGCTTGCACACCTCGCCAAGAAATCTACTATCCATGGTTGGGACATCGCAATTAAACTTGGCCCCAACCTGTCGAGCCTTATGTCTTAGGTCTTCCCAGTCAATCCAATCGTCAGTTTTGTATTCTTTTGATTCATGTATATCGAAACCAAAAGGCACGGATTGTCTAACCTTGTGGTCAAGCAACTCGTGATCTATCTCATCAAAAGCATCACCGACTTCACACACAAGCATTCCACAACCAATATCTACGCCAACCACATTTGGAATTACTTTGTCTCCCAGAGGCATTGTGAAGCCAATAACAGAGCCCTTACCTGCATGAGTGTCTGGCAGAATAGCTACTGGATTTGTGAACGCTGGATGGTTGATCATGCGTGTGATTTGTGCTACGCATTGTTCTTCAGCGTTGTCTGTGAAAACCGTAGCATCACTATATTTGCCGTAAATTATGAAGCTCATTTATAATCCCTTTCCTCAATACCCCCGGAGGGCAACGATCCCCCAACCTCCTGGTTAAAAGCCAGTTGCTCTGCCAATTGAGCTACGGAGGCAAGTAAGTGCCCCCGGTAGGAGTCGAACCCACAACTCACGGGGTAAAAGCCCGGTGTGATTAAACCATTTCACCACGGAGGCACATGCGTTTATTGCATTTTTGTTTTCGTTTTCGTTTGTGTTTTCGCATTTTTGCCTCCTTATAACCCATCTGTGCTAATACCTTTCTTTTCAAGATCACGCTTATAATCTGCCTTTTTCCACACAGAGCACAAATAGAACTCCATATCAATATCGCGAACGGGCACAAAACTGGGGTAATGATCCCAAACAGTGCAATTGCCAAAATACCGAATCACCTTTTTGGTTTCCTTAGTGCCCAAAAAAGTTCTTCTAAGCCACCCAGGATGATGAGTAAACTCAATGGTAATTATCCAGTGAAAGTCATCTTCGCTTAATTTCGCTTCCAACACTTTCCTTGTTGTGGACATTACTCTTCCTTTCCAAGAATAACGTAGGTGCTGTCCTCATACGCACGAACAGAAATAAGTTCCCAGCCGCAACGTATAAGCTCGTCTATCTGGTCTCGTTTATCTATCTCTATTCGTATTTTGCGCATATCCCACCTCTCTTTTTGTGATGTGAGACCGCCGGGAATCGAACCCGATTCTGCGGGGTAAGAGCCCGCTGCTTCGCCAGCAAAGCTTCGGTCCCACTTATGCTATTTCTTTTTAAACCAACCCCTAATCTTCTTCCTTAGTCTAACTTTTGGAGGATCGACAACAGCCGCAACATTATAACGCGCCCATCGTCCATCACCATCTTTCGTAATAATAATCGTGGCTTTGCTCGCTCTACCTTCAAGAAATGGCTCACATGCTGCCTTTATTTGTTCATATAGCATTGGGCCACACTCAAATCGTTTTGGCTTATTATCATCGTGGTCAAGAATGTTCATAGCGTATCTTTTTACTTCCCTATCTTTCCAGATACGATCAACTACTTCAATAGGACAATCACCATCAAGCAAAACTGTAATTATGTTTGTAGGATTTGCTGGCCTATACCATGCTATAACTTGCTGTTCAATTTCAGCCATTTTCTTCCTTCCATAAAAAAACCGCCTGAGTTTTTTTCGACCCAGGCGGCATAAAAAAGGAGGTGCGATGATGGTTATAGCCCGCCTGGATCCCAAGTCTCCTTCTCATCGGCTTTGCCTGCTGGGGTGCAAAGACTATTTAAAGAGACCATAGAACGCACAAATCCCCAGCGACGAATCGATGATTCGCTCAATATATGCTGGGGTTGTGTCGTCAGGCGTCTATAAGTTTCCATTTTCCTAACCTCATTGGGATAATCACACATATGATTTTTTATTGATAGATTGTTGTAAGAAAAAAGTGGCATGGCCATAGAGATCTTCTATGGCCATGCCTATAATCTGGACGGAGAAGGAGAGGCCCAGATTAATAGTTTTCCCTGATATATTCCAGGGTTGGAAGCACTCTCTCACCCTTTACTTCCTCAACACCCTCAAACATGAGAATCTGCTGGAAAATCTTCTCAGAGAATCCAGCTACAACATTGGAACGAGGGTCGCCAGATGGCGCCTGCTGCGTTCCATAGCCCTTAAGGTCGAAGAAGTGAGCGTAGGCCTGAGGGTTGACCTCCCTGCGATACTTCGCAAGGAATTCAGCGACACTTCTGTTTCCGCCCGTGTCGTAGCACTGCATATCAGACAGGACCACGATTCTGTCTACGTGGATCTTCTGTTCGAACAGGTGCTTGAAGACTTCATAGGCGTTTGTTGCCTGACCTCTATAGTTGGCCTTGTAGTTCGCAATCTCGTTCATGTTGGTCACAACCGAGTTGCGCTTGCTTAGAACTGGCCAAACAGCCTTGTTTCCAAAAGCGGTGACGTAAGATTCGTCAGAACGCTGATGGACCATGGCGGCAAGGATGTTTGCAGTATCCAGCAACGTCACACAAGAGCCCTTGGACAATGGGTATTTCATGCTTCCAGAGTTGTCAGAAGCAATGCAAGTTATTCCCGAAAGCTCTGGGATGTTCTCTACCGAATGATCAAGAGCAGTCTCAACCGCCTCAACAAGCAGCTGAACAGATCTCTGATCCCAGGAACTTCTGTTACGGTTGGAAGAAGCACTTCCATATCCGCGAATCGAAGAGAACCAAGCATTACCAGGGTTCAGGGTTCTGTATAGAGCCATGAACCTAAATGGAAGCTGCTTAGACTTTCTAACAGCCTTAGCGTCTCCGATTCTCTCCGCAACCATCCTGATGACAGCCAGAGGCATGCCGGCTTCCAAGAAGTTGGCAACGTTACGAATCAGAGCCATATAAGGCATCAGTGGAACAACTGCTCCCCATACCTCTGGCTTGCTTCCAAACTGGGACACAAGAACTTCCCAAGTAACTGCGGCTTTCTTGGCCAAAGCTGGAATATCCTCAGTCCATAGATTACGGGACGTAAGCTCCTTACGAGCCGCGATTACAGGAGTGGCCTTTGGGTTAAGAACCTCTCCAGTAAAGATATAATGGCGTAGCTCTGGAGACAGAGGGTACCCTTTTCTCCTCTCGCAGAAGCGTAGGAGATCCTTAAAGGATGGGTGTCCCTTTCTGTTATACTTCAAGATTTCATACTCGGACATCTTGGACATTCTATCAGCAACTCCCTTCTTCAAGGAAGCTGGGAACGCTTTCCAACCGAATAGGTGCTCATAAGCCGCGACAAGCTGAAGCACGTCATCTGCCCTTCTGGAGATACGAGGCACGTATCTACGGACGAATGGCTTGGTTCCAGCGGAATTTGCAGCCACGGCAAGCATAACCTGAGGCGTAGTTCTCATGTTCATCTCAACACGAGCCCAATGCGCCAGAGCAAGCAGATCCTTTGGATTTGGTCCTCTGGCGATCTCTCTACACGCCTCGATAATCTTGACGGCTTGCTCGTCAAGATCCTCAACGTTATAGTCACCGTCCCTTAGTTTCTTTGGGTCAAGAGTATCTGGGTGATACTTTGGCTCCACGAACAGGGCGGATCCAATTGTAGCCAGCAAGTATTCTGCTGGGCTCTCGAAATCAAACGCAAGTCCGCCTGGCCTGTTGGCCGTAGCAGCCTTGTGCTCCCTTAGTGCGTCTTCAAAAGTTCTCTTGTTCTTCATTCCTAGCTTCGTCATCTTCCACCTCCTTGAAAACCTCCGGAATGTAACCGGGGTATGTTATTTGCGGCTCTCGTATGACCGCTCTGCTAGTTCTGGCCCCCTCTTGTAAGTTTTGGGCTCCAGATCCTCAACAACTTCGTCATCACCGAAGTTGAAATCGTCATCTGTTAGTGTCGGCTTGGGCTTATTCATAGCCTTAAAAGCCTTTTCGTTTTGCTCGTCCAATATGTCAGCCATAGCATTTGCCTTGGCTCTCATAGTGTCTACAACCTCATAACGAACACCGGGCTCCTGAGCCACCTTATATTCACCGGTATATTCAAGCAAATCCCTTAATTCTTTGACAGCCGCCTCATAATTCGCCTTTTTTGTATTCTCACGAAAAGCCACAACTGAATTACCAGTCGGTATATGAAATACCTTAACGGCCTCACAGTTTCGCAAAACTTCCACTTTGAGGTCCACAGCTTTAATATCGTCCATTTTGAGTCCGCGTTCTTTTTTGGGCTTCTCATATACGGGCCTATTGTCCCATTTTGAATCGAGCACACCTTCTTCAACCATTTCTTCAAGATGAGCGGCTGCAAATATATTCCAAATTGCTTGTGCTGCGTGATCTTCATCTTTCATCTTCAACTGGAACTGTAGTAAATGCCTTATAGCACTATCAATCGCGCGGCAGATGGGAAATCCCTTTTCCCAATTTCTATCTCCGTGTTTATCGCCGCCCCTTTGATATACTTTAGCCACTCTGAATAGTATGTTTGTCGGGATTAGGTCAAATCTCCCTTTGTCCGTTGTAGCACTTCTCTTAGCCCCATCCTCATATTCCATCATTTCACAATCATAATCGGTCGTATATTCTTTCGTCATCTTCCCCTCAAAACACTTGTAAGGCGTGAGTAAAACGGATCAGAAAGCCTGAGCAGTCTTGGCCTTATAAGCCTGACCCGAGTTTGAAAAACTTCTGGAGTTCTAAGCATAACTCTTCTAACATAAAGTATCCCCACTGCACTTCGCCTGTGAAAGGATATTTTAGATTCTATATCCAAGAAACCTCCAATAAAAAAGGCGCCGATGGACGCATTCCAACGACACCTGTATAAAGGTAAAGTTTGGAACGCAGGAAAGAGTGTCGAGAGCTGGTCTCCTGTGCAAATGAAGTATCCCTCGGCTGGACCTTGCGGTTCCTATTTTATATTTTGAAGTATTGTCTGCCCCAAAATGTCTTTAAATATGTTTCCATACCTACTCCACCAGTTCCAATACATCCTATATATTGAGAATGTGGCATAGAAAATGTCTGCTTGTGCGGACTTAACACCGAACTTAAATGGGCGTCTATCAACTATCTCAGGCATCCCAATCCCATCCTATCGTCAACTTGGCCAATTGCATCTCTAACAGATAGGCTCCTGTGCCAAATGAGCCACCTCGGACAAGTTTCAATGGCCCAAGTTTCCCTCTCAAATCCACATTTGGCTGCCATCTGAGCGCTATGTAGGCCATAACTTCGTGGCGAGTAGTATATCTTGAGCCCTTGATGATGGTTATTTCAGGCATATGAAACCTTTTCTCACTTGTTCCTCAAGCCACCACTGCCCGGTAGACTTCCAATCGGACCAGAAAAAACGTAGTTGGTCAAAATCGACTCTAGAATAATGCCAGGGCACCGCGTAGGCATTGCAAAAACGCCCATGTCGTCTTCGACGGTTTATTGGGACAACCTCAAGCGTAGAAATCATCCCCAAGAATCCCATTTTCAAGATACAATCTTACATAATAAGTTAGACTCACGCTTAATATCCAATCAATAACTCTGAGTGAATCAAGCCCAATTTTTCTGCCATAATAGCTTTCGGGGAAAAAGTCTAATATTCTTGCCTGCCTTTTCTCTATAACCATCTTTCACCTTTCGAGCGCCTAGAGGGACTCGAACCCTCACGATCAGATTGGAAGTCTGACATGCTAAAACCGTTAAACATCATAGGCGCATTACCTACTAATATTACCACATTACCACATATATCGACATTCAGGAGACCACCATGAAAAAAGACAGAGACGACATGATGCTTGACATGATTATAAGCTTAGGTGCCGAAATAATGCATCTTTCTCCAGAGCAGCAGGAAGAACTGAAAAAGCTGTATCAAGAAAAAGTGGGGCCACTACCTAAAGCCCCAACCCCTCCAGAAAAACCCGAAGTCCCCGAAACTCCTAAGGAAATAGAATACGAAGGAGAGGTGGTCCTTCATGACGCCAAAGAAATCGATCTAACAGGTGCCGTAGGCACCGTTAAAGATGTGTTTATGGCTCCCGGCGGCATAACTATGTGTAAGGTGGAGCTTTCTAATCCTAATATTTGGGTCTCTAAAGAAGCTCTAAAGCCCCATAAAGATTAATCTTTCTTCATCTTCACTGTTTCCACCTCATAAGAATATACATTACACTCTGGATCATAGTCATCTGATAATCTTCGGATTACTGTGTATTTCCCTGGATCAAGCGAATAGGGAACGACCTCTAACAAATCCCCAGCCTTTAATTTAAACCGCCTATCATCTTTCTTAAGTCTTACAATCTTGGACATTATTCCTTGCCCTTCATACTTTCAAGCTTGGCAATCAAATCGACCAATATGGCCACCCTGCCTCCATGATAAAGACCAGCGGAGCCAAATTCCCAATGTTCATCAAGCCAAGATAGAATTTCATCAATCGCCTTTCCGCGTGCTTTTTTGGCCTCTTCCATCCAGAAACCTATAGCTGCGGCATCACTTTCATGTCTATCCATATCTTTCTCCTTGCGGAACCGACGAGAGTCGCACTCGCTTTCTCCGCCGTGACAGGGCGGTACCTCCACTACTTCGGCCTCGGCTCCATTTCTGCGGGACCGACGGGATTTGAACCCGCGTAACCTTGATCGACAATCAAGTGCATTACCATTATACTACAGCCCCAATATCTTTAACTCTAGCAATAATCTCACTAGTGCTTACCAATCCAGGCACATCAGGAACAATTACTAATTCCGCCTTAGTCCCCGCGACACCAACGACACGATCAACCTTTTTGAAACCCTCGTGTTTGAACACCTTATCAACACTAAACTGTGTGGATATATTCCACAAATCCCCAAGGGTGCTGATTATAAAGGCCGAATCAACTGGATACAGACTATTAACCATGGTCAAACGCTCTTGCTCTGGGATGATTGGCCTAGAACTACCCTTGGCCTCTTTGACCATCTTATCACTATCCACGCCGACTATCAGCTTATCACACAACTTCTTACAACTTTCAAGATAGACAACATGCCCGAAATGAATAAGATCGAAACATCCGCTTGTGAGTCCCACTATCATTCTTTCAACTCCCTCAAAGTGGCCTTGTTAAACATTCTCTCTACCTTGGTTCTATCGCCGCGCACCCATATCTCATCGTCGCTCACGACCTCTGTGACCACGCCAGTCTTTCCGTTAATGGCCTCAAGGAGCTTCAAGACAGACGAGTGGTGCTTCTTCCTGCCCTTCTTCGTAAGCTCGCCTTTAAGATGGAGGACTACTTTATCGCCTTCTTTCATTTGCCTCTCTTTCTTTCCATTAGCTTCAGGTCGCCCTGACAGTAAGTTTCCACTTCCCCATTGTTCCATCTAACCTTGGGCATATCACCCCATATCATAGCGACTACTTCGCCTTCAATTTCATCGCCGGGAGTGTATTTTCCGGTCGGGACACGATTCGATCTGTGTATTACTACATCACCAATCTTGAAAAATATGTCTTGCATTTTTCTCCTTTCAAAAATAAGCCAGGAATAAACGCGCTGGGGTTAACTACTGGAATTGAACCAGCTTAGTTTCGTTATCAGCGAAATGCATTACCATAATGCGAAGTATCCCAATCGCTGGACCTTGGCTTGTTTCGTGGAACTAAAAAGTTTTGCATCGACAGCAAAATCTATCAATATCTTGATATTATTAGTGGAGTCGGAGGGACTCGAACCCTCGCTCTCTTGGTTGCAAGCCAAGTGTTTTCCCAGTTAAACTACGACCCCAGAAAGGAGATATTATGAAAACTACTACTAAAAATTGCCTAAATTGCGAACAAGAGTTTCAAGCCAGATTGAGTGAAATCCGTCGTGGCAACGGCAAATTCTGCTCCACCTCTTGCTCTTCCAAATATGCCGCAAAACAAAGGCCACCAAAAGAACCCAACTGTGAATGTGCCCTGTGTGGCAAGAAGTTCTATAAAAAACCATATAGCCTGACCAAATCCAAAAGTGGTTTGTTTTTCTGCTGCCGTGCTCACAAAGATGCCGCTCAGCGCATAGGTGGAATTGAAGAAATCATGCCACCACATTACGGGGCTGGCGTTTACGGAGATAGTAAGGCCTACAGAAAAATAGCCTTTGCTCACTATTCACATAAATGTTGCCACTGCGGATATAATGAACATCCAGAAATACTTCAAGTCCACCATAAGGACAGAGATCACAAGAATAACGATATTTCCAACCTCGAAGTGCTCTGCCCAACCTGCCACACTTGGCAACATTATTTAACCCAATCTGGGCTGTATAACGCAATGAAAAAGACTTAATCTTCTCTATCCACAATAAAAGCAGCAGTTAATATTTCATACAACTCAGAGGCATTTCTCGAAACCCAACACTCTTTTTCAAAATCATATTTAAGATTTATAGCCTTCCGCCAATTTATTTGTGCTCGCATTTCAACACAGCCCCTTACTTGTTTTTAACCTTCATTTTTCTTATCCCTGCGAAGTTGGCGAAGTTCTGATTGCACCTCTTCCAGTTCCTCAAGCAACTCTTTTCTACGGCCAGACTCGATAGGCAAAGCAAGTGCTTCACATATCTCATATTTTTCGTCTTCTAGGTGCCGCATACGCTCTTCGTGAGTAACAGCCTTCTTCTCACCATGCTCATCCATTCCTTCAAAAGGCTCTTTGCCGCTCATTAAATTTCCAAGCACTTCAGCCACAATCTTAGCGGATTCCGTTCCAGGATTGTCCCCAAAATCCAGCTCGGTCTTGAGATTCTCGGAGCCACAAAACTTACAGACTTCATGTTTTCTTTTCTCGGCTTCTAGTTCTTCTGGTTTCAAGAACATAAAAGTCTTGCGCCCCGTCCACGAATATGACTTCTTACAATCCGGACATCTGGAAATATACCATTCCATCTGATCTTCCTTTCTTACTTACCACCAAATTGTATCTCATTATTGAGTATAGCTCCCGTAAAAGAATCAACCCATACCGTATACATCAAGCCCGCGTTTGGACAACCTTCTTTGCCAGTGACCGTTATGTTCCAAACTGATCCCTCCAACCTGGCCTCAACTTTTTCCTCATACGGACCAAAAGAGGTTTCAAAGTATTTCTTAGCAGCTTTTGCCGCTTCGTCAAGTTTAATCGGGATCATTTTACTCCAAAAGAGAATCAATGCGCTTGTCTATCAAAGCGTTAAAGTAAGCATCATACATCTTTTTCAAGCGCTTCTTTTGCCCAACCGTGGTAGGGAAAACAAAATTCTGCGCATGTAAGTCTCCATCTTTACATATGTAGATTGTCCTATCTAGCCTCTCCGTGACCAACAGACATGCGGTATAGCAGAATATCCTCCAGTCTTCTTTTTTCAAGGATTCCAACTTATCTATGAGCTTATCTATTTTTACGGTTTGTTTATTTTGCTCCGGGGCCTTTTTAGCAGTTGGACAGGCCATCAAAAATATTGCAGTAAGCAATACCAACAGAATCTTTCTCATTCTATTCTTCTTTCTCTTCACAATTTACGCCATGAAGCTCGCAGGAATGCTCCAAATCACCCATATCACGATACACAATGCCGTTCTGCTCCATGCAACAAACGGCCATAGCCGCAATCTTCCTTATGGCATGTAGAGCATCCACATCACAAAGGGGCGCGGCTTTGCGGCATACAACGTCCTCAGCTTCCTTCAAGTAGTTCTGCATGAAAAGAATCCACTCGGGGACTGTATGCTTTCCTCTGCTGGCAGCGTTGCCCCATAGACGATCCTGATATTCTCTTTCCTTACGAATAGCTTCAAGCGCCTTCTCCATTGCTCCCATTCTCTTCTCTTCCATCAATTCCTCCAAATCCGGCAAATGTTCATCTAAAACCTGCTCTTCTAGAGGCCTATCATCTTTCTCAAAAATAGTCACACCTTTCTCCTTTCCAAGGGTGTCCGACGGAAGTCGAATCCGCACCGATAGGGACACAACCTATCATGCTGCCGTTACACTACGGACACCATAAGGGTGATCGACGGGATTTGAACCAGCAATTACCTGATTCACAGTCAGGCAGCCTACCGTTGGCCTACGATCACCATAATATTTCTTCATACTCAAAAGCCCATCTTAAAACATAAATACCGGCAGCAAACCAGCTTCCACTTATGCTCTTATTAAACTTATCTCTAAAGCCGGCATAATGCACAAAAGTATTGAAACTAATTGTGAGCCCTGGACTACGAAGTTCTATCATAACTTAATCTCTACATAATTGGGGATTGGCCTTGACCACAAATAAAACAACAACTCACGCCAAAGGATACTATTAATGATGTGCCGAGATTCATTTGTGAGAGACTGTAAAATCTCGCTTACATTCCCTATGAAACATTCGCCCGGAAAAATGGCCGTTGGGTGTCTTAACTCTATCATCATATCTTATCGAGCAGATCTAATGTCTTTCTAATCGGCTCCCTTTTGTGTATGCCTTTGGAGTATGAGCATTCCAGTCTTTTCCAGAATCTCTGAAGCTCTAGCTTGAGTTCCCAGGGCAGATGTATGTAGGCTCTGTCTATGAACAAGTTGCCACTACGCGATACGCCCACATCGATGTCGCCATCTTCAAAGTAGAAAGTGGACTCGTAATATCTACGCTTCCACTTATCAACGGGGATCCCCTGTATCCTGGCCACCAATCTTTCTGCTGAAGTATCGGGGCATTTTAACTCTTCTCGTTGGCTATGAGCGCAGCCAATCAAGAAGCTCATTAGCATGGCAAACACTAATAAAACTTTCATTCCTTACCTTCTCTTTCTCTCCAAAAATAAACCAGGAAAAGTGATAAGGGCAAAACCCTTCCCCCTTAATTTGGGGGAGCCAGGAGTCGAACCTGAGCTGACATGATCTGTTTTACGGACAGTATGAAGTATCCCTATATCTGGACCTTGGTTCGTGGAACCCCCCGGACTTGAACCGGGACTGAGAGATTTTCAGTCTCCTGTGCTACCAATTACACCAGGGCTCCTAATGGGTAGTTACCTACCCAGGTTCTGTAAAGTTTATATATTCTGGCTCATAAAGAATAGTGCCGTCTGTTTTCTGCAAACCGGAAAGAACAAATTTGCGCTGCTTTCCATCAACACAGTCAACCATATAGTAGGTATGCCAGCCGAGCCTCTCCTTCACAACAGTGCCCGCATATGATTTCTTGTGGCCAGACTCGTCTTTCATCCACCATCTGATATAGTGTCCTACTTTTGGGGCTGCCATTTTCCTTACTTACCTTTTCTTTGTTTAGATAATTCTTCAGCAATTTCATCTGCTTTAGCAACCAGTTCATCTGGCGATGTGCTTAGATCGCCATACCCACTTGTGCTATACCCTATAAGCTGCATCAGTTGAGTATAATCACCCTCACCAAACATGCCTTGGGCATTCATTACGGCAAGATCATTGAGATTTAATTTACCAGTATCTAAAAGCATACGAACAATCTTATTCTCTTTGAACCTAATAACTTTGCCTGTTTCGTCCCAGCCGATTGGCTGCATTGGGTGTTCAAGATCTTTCGTGTTCATTCTTTCTCCTTTCGCTCCAGGGGAGGGCCTCGAACCCCCAATCGTGCCTTGCGGCTTCATACGTTAACAGCGTACCGGCTTCCCTACTTTGCCTACCCTGGAATACTGAGGGCCGTGTGAGAATCGAACTCACCTCCTGCTGGTTAACAGCCAGCCGCAATACCCAGACATGCCAACGACCCCACTTTTTAACCTTCCTCAAACTTCTTCTTCAGCCTCTCGTATTCTTTACGCTCATGTTCTTTGGCTTGAATATCATATCTCTTATTCTTCTTCTCTATCTCTTTCCGCCACTCATTACACAAGTCTGTAAAACTAACAGAATCGAAAAGCACCTCGTTAACTTCATATACAGTGATTCTAAGAGTACCTTTCAAATATTCAAAGTCATGATCATGGAACAATGAATCCTCAATCATATGGTCAGTGCCCGTATCGTCATCGTGCGCCAAGCTTATCATCGCCCTTCTCATTTCCTCTCGCGAATCAAACGGACCAACGAACTCGGTCACTTCTCTGTGCGGCTTGAACGTGAACGCATATTTCATTATCTTACCTTTCTAAACTTGAAACTCATCAAAATATTCCAAATCTGACTGTGTAAATCCCAACGGCTAATAAAATTGCGGCTCGTCTCATCATCAAAGTGATACTCAGTTATACCATTTAGCATGAGAGCTTGTGCAATATACATCCCTCTGGCATTTGTCTTCACAGCCTTAATCATATTGCTGCACATCTTTCAAGCTGTTGTTCTCTCCGACACTTGAAATCATTTCCATCTTCACAAAATCAAACCATCTTAGCCTCTGGTCACACAACCCATCGAACGCGGACCATTTGGCGAAGATAGGCATGAGCAGATCGAACGCATCATACATCTCCAGAACAGCACCAACAACACGCGCTTCTCTAATCGCTTTACAAAAATCATGATAGTCTTTAAGCTCTATCTTCATCTTCTTGCCCTTCCAAACATGCTCTTACTGAGTCTCGGAATGAGTTCTTACTCGATGACAATTAGCACACACTAATTCACATTTCCCAATTTCTTTCAACAACCTTTCCTTAGACCAACCAAGATGAACGGCCCTAGCTATTTCTTTCTCTTTCTCACCGGACACATGATCAAAATCCATAACATAATGAGGAAATCTTTGTGCGCAGTCTGTGCAGGGCTTATCTTTCAATCCAATAATAAACTCCCTAAGGTTTTTTCTCCTTTTTTTAACCGCCCTCACTATTGTATTTCTTCTTTTAACATTTTCCTTATATTCCGATCTATAATACTCCGACACACATTCTTTACACTGCTTTCTGTGGCCCGACCTGTTGCTCTTCTTTTTGTGAAAACTGGCTATATCCAAAGTTCGGCCACATATTGTACATGTTTGTTCCATATTTCCTTTCATATCGGTACTCCAGGGCAGACTCGAACTGCCATTTTTCGGTTATCAGCCGAATGTATTACCGTTATACGACCGGAGTCTGTTTATATCTTTCCCATATCTGCGTGTATAGTTTGCCAGCCTCTTGAGCGAACGAGTATGTTCGTTTGATATAAGAAATGCAGACGAACGCCAATAATGCCTATCACTTGCAGATCGGTTTTGGTATGGATTACATTTTTGCGCGTCAGCTGCGGCTTTCTATCTGTTATTTCCATTCATGACTCTCCACATCATGCGCAACTCTAGTTCTAATCCAATCGGCCATTACCCATCTATGACCGTTTATCCTTCGCATTGCAGGCTGGATGGCCATAATTATTTCCCATGTTATTATCGTCGTGTTCTTACTCTTCCATATCAGCTCAATTTCCATAGGTCTTCCTTAAGTCTTATTTTCCACGGACCAAAAAGAGGCCACATATTAACGTGGTGCATTTCTATTGTATTTATTCTACACATTACAGTCAGCACAGCCGAAAAAATAAAACCCAAATCGGTTGGTTTTGGCCTTACTTCATCCTTTCTGCGATTTACAAGTTCCATGAATCTTCTCTGTCCGGATTGTGTTTGTAGTATGGAAAATATTCCCTGAGGGCACGCGGCATAGATCCACCAAAACCAATTTCTATAGTAGTCAGTAATCTCCAGTATCCATCTTTAACGGCATACCCATACATGGCATAATCAGCTTCATCTTTGATTATGTTCTTAATTTCCATATCTTCCTCAAAAAACTGGCCAGGAAAAGGGCGCAAAGAGAAGCTGTCCCTCATTCGGGACGCACTCCCCAAAGGTGGGAACCAGACAACCAGGTGGGATGGGGTCATCTGGCCCCCAGCGAGCCACTGATGGGCTCGCAAGGTTTATCGTGGGGAACGCAGGAGTCAAACCTGAAGTATCTCTTTACTTGGACCTTGGCTCAATTTTCTTAATTCTTTTACTTATTTGTCTTACAAAAACCATACACGAGAGTCTCTCATTAAGGGTATCCCAGACACTATCGAAAGCTTTAAAGTGGATAAAGTCGTCAACACCTCTATATGAGCGTATTACCTTGATACTCTTCATTATTATTCTTCCACCAAAAATATCGACATTTGCGGGACTCACTCCCGCGCGGATAGGCAGCCTTTCTTACAACGCCTAACGTTCGTAGAAGGCAACATCCATTTCATATCCCACCTCAGTTTAAGTTTATCTTAATTCCGTCATCTCCAAATATCTGGCATAAAACATAAGAAGTTCCAGAAGATAGGCAGCCGAACAGAAAACTTCCTACGACCACATTGGGGAACAGTTGAAGTCCACAAAACCAGAACCCCAAGAAAACTGCTATTCCAGCCCAGAATCCCATGCACATCGAACAATGAAAGAACTTTGCTTTGGGTCTAATTGGTTCAAGAATATGGCCATGAACTAATATCTGCGTAAGGCCATAACATATCAAAACAAATAGCATAGTCCAGCCGACCACTTAATTCTCCTTTCTGGGTTGGATAAGCAGGGAAGATTGCAAGAAGAGTTTCCTGTTGGTTGGTAGAAGTATCTTCTTACTGGACCTTGCTTACCCGGCAGGGGCGACAGGATTCGAACCCGCGCCTTACGGTTTTGGAGACCGCTGTGCTCCCGTTACACCACGCCCCTATTTGTTGTATTTCTTTTTAAGTCTTTCAAGCTCAGCCAACTCTTCCGCTTCCTTAGCGGCCTTCTGTCTTTCTACTTCTTTTATTCTTATAGCACTCCACCATTCATCCACGGGCAAAGATGTTGGGGCAGCAGCTATGGTCATGGCTTCCAAGTCACACAGGTTTCTATCATATTCACAGCCATAGGAATAGTTTTCAATAAAATATGCTCTCGCTTTAACTTGTGCTTCTGCAAAATCCCTGGCTTCTATAATCTTAAAGTTAATCCCACAACCAATAGTATAATCACAACCTTCGCCACGCTGTTTGAGTATAATTACATATCTCATCTTTCTTCCTTTCTGTTGAACCCCCTGGAGGAATCGAACCTCTTCGCCTCCACCCAACGTGCAAGGCGCGGGTTTAGAAGACCCGTGTCGGGATCAGGGGGCTTAGAACTCCCTGGAGGAATTGAACCTCTATACCTTACACCAAGCGTTTAGAGGATGGGTTCGTAGCCCATGGCCGGGGTCAGGGAGCTTTAATTTTCTTCATAATCTTCCAATGCCTCTTTGGCAGCCGACTTTACTCCTCCACTTGAATCAGATTCAGCCACCTTTTCGAGGTGCTTTCTAACAGAATTGCTTTCAATCACAGACTCAAGTCCGTATATCGCTCCTTCTCTGGCAAGAGCGTGAGGATGCCTGAGAAGCGGCAGGAGCGTCTTTTCCTTCTCAATCGGATGCAACTCCGACTTTCCTAGTACCTCGGCAACAAAAGTGAGATGGCCTGGTCCAAGCGTTTCGCTCTTAATCCATCTCGACAACTTTTCCGGATCCTCTTCCGCCATCTCCTCAAAATTATCTTCGCTGGGCTTGGGCCAACTTTCTCTTCTCAGTGGGCAGTGGCCCGGCGGACAAAACAAACTGTCATTTTCAATATGAATCTCAGTTCCAGTCCACTCGCAGTGTTCCTCTGGCTTCTCATAAGAGCACTCATAGCAACACTCGGGAATCTTTACACTTATTTTGTCGCCCTGGTATGGTCTAACTCCTGAAACATCTTTCTCTTTGTAGGACATACTTTCACTGTCCCACCACTTAATCCATATCATCCAGCCTTCAGTATCTTCTTTATCGATCTCATATATCGTGCCAATCCTACCTGTAGCTCCTACAACACTAAGACCAACCTTAAGTTTATCCTCTGGAAGCTCCGAAAGTTTCATGTTTAATCTCTATTTCTTTCATCGAAATCTTCTAGCGTAGGGTTAAAAAACACATGGTCAGGAACATACTCCCGCTCTATGCTCAACTCATCCCACCAAAACAAAGGAGAGTTCTTTCTATAGACCTGATTCTTCTTTGGATTCTTTAGCCTACAGCTCCTTATGAAACTCTTGCACTGCATTTCGGTGGAGAACACGGCGATGCACCTTCTCACCGCTCCGTTGCGGCCATAGAGAAAGAACGGCCTCTTATCGTTATCTCCCTCCAACCAAGTTATTCTATCGTCCAGCCAACTAACGTCTGCCTTCAAATCGTCAATATCATTCATCTTTTTCTAACTCTCTCATGCGTTCTTTTATTTTGTATGCAGCCCAAGAATCCATAGTGCAGGCGCTAATAAGGGCACTTACCTTTTCTTTGAGCAGTTCCCACCGAGTTTCTAATTTTCTCGCCTTCTCTATCGCTTCATCTCGCTCCCTCAGGAGTTTTTCTAACAGCTCTTCGCTCATATTCTTACTGCTCCTTCAACCCAAATAAAAATAACGGTCGGTAAAAGTCTACTTTCAAAATCAAACATCCAGTCATAAATCGGGAATAGGTTGTTGGCTTTGAAGTATTCTCTTGCATGCCTAGAGCGTATTTCCATCCGTCACTTTCCCCTATACCTATCATAGAGTCTTCCGCATGTGCAACATTTCCAGATGCCCGTGGGATTCACAAGCACCCAATTTTTAGCTCCACACTTACATCTTGGGAGTTTTATCTTATACATAATCTTCCTCTGGAGGGAAACCATCAAGTATAATCCTAATGTGATTATTTTTAAGAGGGCATCCATCAGCGACTTCATTACTTCTATCTTCGGGTTCTGGTATTGGTCTAATGACCTTTGTTCCAGGAGCATGGCATCTGAATTGATAGTCTCCGCCGATATATTCATCTACACAAAACGGACAATCCATACAGCTCTTAATCACTTTGTCACTACATTTTGGCTCTGGGTCTCTGAAACCAATCATATACATTCTCCTATGCAATATCCCATAAAGAGAATTATAAATGGCATCGCGACAAAAAGAATTATCAAATGAGCCGTGTAGTCTCTTTTCTTACTCATACAAATTTCCTTTCTGTGGGCAATGAGGGAATCGAACCCCCTTTTCTTGGATGTAAGCCAAGCGTGCTACCAGTCTACTAATCGCCCACTACTTCTTCTAATACTTCTCCATCTTCATCTATAACGGTGTCGCCCTTGGTTTGATTACAGTCTCTACAGAGAAGCTGAAGATTCTTAAGGTCTTCACCTCCACCAGCACTCCTGGGAATAATATGATCCACTGTAGCCTGTTCTGGTGCCAGATGTTCTAGCGTGACAGTGCATCCACAATTCGCACAAACTCCTCTGTGTTTCTTAATAAGTGCTTTGACGCGCCACCTTCTCTTGCCCTTCCATCTTCCAGCTTTCTTGTATTTTCCCATGGTCTATCCCTTTCGTGGGCGAGGAGAGATTCGAACTCTCAATCCCGAAGGCCACGGTTTCTAAGACCGTGATGTATACCAGTTCCAACACTCGCCCTTGTGACCCTGACGGGGCTCGAACCCGCTAATCACCGATTTGAAAGACCGGCAGCTCGCCCTCTTCGCCTTCAGGGTCTATTAAACTATACGAGTATAACCACAACTCGGACATACAAATCTAGAACATGCTGCTTGATTTGCTATGTATGATGGGCTGTCCATATCTGGAATTACATGATAATGACTTGGATGCTTCCAGAAGAAATGCTCAACATAACAGAAAGAACAATCACACTCATAACAATCCGTTGCAGCAGTCATCTTAATAACAAAACCATCAAATCTGTCTATCTCTCTAAACTTTATTTTGCTATAATTCCTTTTCTCGGCATACTCAATACAAGCCCGAGTTTTGCTATTTACATTGGGAACTTTAAACCAGCACTCTCCTTCATCGCTCCAGCAGTCGGGGCTAAACCAATCACAATCGCCGCAGATTTTCGTGAATATATTTCCCAGATAGTCTTGCATCTGCCTTGCTGCATTTCCTCTATGACTTACTGAGTTCTTCTGCTCCTCACTCATCTCCGCAAAAGTCATACCAACTGGAGCATAATAGAATATGCTATCGTATTGAACTTGTGGCTTCGGCTCTCCTCTTGCCTCTTTTAGCAACTCACCATTACAAACTCCGGTGAAGCAAATAGGGTTTTCTAGAAAATCGGGATCGGCTAAGACCATGCAGGTTACAAACTGAGCTTCTCTATGCTCAATCCCCTCCATCTTCTTGAGAATGAAGTTTCTTTTCTCTTCGTCTGTGACGTCTTCTCCTGCGCATCTTGCTGATATTACGCCGGGGTAACCGCTGAGAGCGCGAATGCTCATGCCACTATCGTCAGCTATGGCTGGAAGACCAGTATGTTCAGCAGCGTAGCGAGCCTTGAGCACAGCATTTTCTTCAAATGTCTCGCCAATTTCTTCCACATCTTCAAGATCGAAATTGGAGATCGGAATGAACTCTACGCCATCTACTTCCAGAAGCTCCTGTAATTCTTGAAGCTTGCCGGGATTTCTAGTCGCTAGAACTATCTTCATTTTCAAGCCTCTCCAGTTCTTCTTCAAGTTCGGGGATCCGCTCTGCCTGTTTGACGGCATAAGCCAGCTGCTCTCTTACGCAACAAAGCTCGCACCAATTAGATGACCAGCCGTGCGACCAGGCTAGTGCTCCACCTTCTCCAACCCATTCCATTGTAGCATTTCTTTCGCCACAGTTCTCGCACACTATCTCTTCGATCTTTTTATGGTTGGGACAATATTCATCGGAACATATATATCCCTCTCCTTTGGGGCTAATAACCATTAAA
>Ga0180438_10001096_pt1 | contig 49172 bp, 78 predicted proteins | sample SS_ome_12_FD_132455 | JGI IMG/M metagenome (GOLD analysis project Ga0180438, IMG submission 132455) | Hypersaline lake sediment archaeal communities from the Salton Sea, California, USA - SS_3_D_2 metaG | ecosystem: Environmental > Aquatic > Non-marine Saline and Alkaline > Hypersaline >...
ACAAACAAGGGTGGTTGTGTGTCACGTACACGGTCGCGGGCTAGTTGTGCCGTGTCGGGGTCGATCTCGAAGGCGAGGTAGCGGCGGCCTAGCATTTTGCAGACAGCGGGGACGGTGCCGCCGTCGGTGAAGGGATCCACGATTATATCGCCAGGTTCCGACCACCGATCTATGTAGTATGCAAAAAACGGAGCCCCCTGACCCCACCGGTGAAACTCTTTTGCATGGGTAAATGCCGTCTTGTCAGATACGAACAGATCATTTGCGAAATTGGCGTACTTATCGAGTGTTCCCCGTCTAAATACTAGGCACGGCTTCCAGGTTGCCCATACTCTTTTTTGAAACATTGCCGCAGTCTTACCGGGTGCTGTGTTTGCTATGATCCAGTCATAAGTGAGTGATATGCCTATTACAGCCAGCACTTCAGGGATCTGATAATGTCCGCACAGAGTCATCAGGCGGCGACCATTCCTCAATGTCTCCCCGAGTATGCGGAGAACAGGCCACACGCCAGCATACTGCTTTGGATATGGTGGATCCGTGAACACAAGATCCACACTCTCATCCGGTATCGCCTTCGCCAGTTCCCGCGCATCGCCCGTGTATATCCCGTTCTCGGGCGTGTCGTTTGGGCCTAGCAGGTACGGACCGAGGTGGTCTATCACCCCATCGCCTCCTTTTCTGTACACCAGTCCTCAAATGCTGTCCAGTTTGCGAGAGCACTGATCCCTGTTTCTGCCTCGTACTCATCACAGAGGGCATTGACCGCCTCGCGTCGTTCCTCCCATTTGCGATGTAGCTCAGGTGAGCACTCTTTGCACAGGCCGCCGATCGTGTATATCAGCTTTCCACAAAGTTGACAATACATATCACCCCTCCAATCTCGCTACAGCGTCGATCAACCTCCCCGCATCCGTCCCCAGTTCTGCCCGTGCGTCTTGTACAATCGCCCCCCAGTCACAGCCGAATGTGCGCGCCTGGTGGCGGGCGATGCTGAACACGCCGCGCACGAATTCGAGGCTGCGGCCCCGATCTGCCTCAATCGCCAGGACTAGGCCGGCGGTGACTGACCGTGCAATCTCTCGGGTGAAAACTACGTCAAGCGCGATGGTACACCTCCATTCGTGTCGTGTTCGTGTGTGCGTGTGCGAAACCCCGTATCCCCCGCCTGTACACGTTCAATCAGCCAGTAGGGGAGGGGGTTGTGCCAGTCAATGCCAAGTGCTCAATCGTCTGCATTCCGTTTGGAAAGACGTTGATCCCCTGTTCGTGGTGTTCCTCGTCTTCCCATTCTGCCCACCCCCGGTCAAAGAATACATCTCTGATCCTCTTGTTGAATACGACTAGACTCACGCCATATTTCCGGGCGGTACGTGAGGTGAACGGTTCCCCACGATGAACGGCGGCATAAAAGGCCCGTGCAGCAAATGTATCTGGCAGCAACCCGATCTTGCTGGTCTTTCCTCCATTCTCCAGCACCTCGACTTTGACGTGTCGATCAGGCATCGGATCAGGTGGTGGTCCACCGAATAGGTGCGGGAACCATAGCCCCACTAAGCCGATCTCGCGGACCTCCTCGAGCGACACAGGGCGCATTGTCCATTCCCAATTGGGCAGCGCCATCTCTTTGAACATCACGATCGCCAGGAACAGGGCGAACCCGATCACAGGCCATAGGAATGGGATCAGTGCCCAGCGCAGCCGTGACCAGATCAGGGACAAGAGTACCCATCCCTCGAACTGATACCCGGCATAGCCAAGTGTGCCGATCGCCAGCACGCCGCCCACGAGTTTACCACGCTTTTTCCAGGCGCTCACGAACCACAGCACAGCCTCGATAAGCCACGCCCACCAGGGCAGTGCAATCGCCGCCCCCGCTTGCGCCACGATGTCCCGTACCGATCCTAGTAGCAGCCAGTGCCAGATACGCCGCCCCAATAACACGCCCAGGATCAGCCCGAACCCTGCAAGGTTGCCCACGATGACCTTAACGCCCATGCTCTCTGGACGTACAAGGCGCACGACTGTCCACGCGATCAATAGTCCCGTCAGGACGAACACAACCGGCACGGACCACCAGCCCATCAGTAGAGCGATCGTCATCAGACACGCCAACGCCAGATCGATCGCCGCCGCACCGATGCACGCCTGCTTGACGTATGTCCAGATCGATGACTTTTCGTCTATCTTGGCTGTGATGCGCGTTCCTGTTTGTATGCCGGTATAAGCCACCCTACACCTCCGCTTCTGCCCGCTCCCGGTGCGGCTTGACGCCGTTGCCGTTCGGATGCTTCCACCGCATATGCGGCCCGATCTTGTGCGGGTCATCGAATGTTGCGTCGCACAGTTCGCACTGGTATGCGGCGGGTACGGGCACCTCTACAATGACATCCGCAGGTTGTGCGGTGGGTTGCGACGGATGCGATCGCTTGCTACGGCGCTCCGCTTTGCCTACGTCGATCTGTGCGAGCCTGTGGTAGTGCCGTACTCGCTGGTTAAGGACGATCACGCCGACGGCAGACATCACCGGGAACAGGACGGCGATCAGGCGTGACCAGTTCCCGGTGTCCTGTATTTCCTTGACGGTGATCACGCCGATAATGGACAAGTCCACCACAAAGTATGCGACCATCATCCCCAGCGCAAGCCCTGCGCCCGCCTCTGGATCACTCTTGCGTTTTGTGCGGTTGTACTCTTTCAGGTCCAACCAGAGCGCGGTCGTAGTCATTCCCACCAATTCCAACGCGGCGGCGGTGATGCCTCCCCACAGATCGGGTAGGTCAAAGATCAATGCGATCGCCCGTGCTGTCATCACGGCCACGGGGATCGGAGCTACCCACGAGGCAACACGCCCCACGACGGCAAGCGCAATGGCCTCCAGTTCTCCTACTTTGCGATCAACCCAGGCGGCAGCACTCATCCCCCTGCCTCCTTGAGCGCATCACGGGCGACTTGTTCAGGACGTCCGAATGGCAAGTATACCCATCTATCCTTGTCTAAGATCCAATGGTGAACGTTGGCGTAATGCTCCAACGCCTCCTCCAGCGCCTCGACGCGGGCGCGGAGTTTGTCGTAGGCTTCTTTCCGCACAAGGCTTACGGTACTGGTTTCGATAGGTGGACACGGCAGACGTTCATCTATCCACTGTTCCGGCTCATCACACGTTCCCATTGCCCACGGCGCTTGTTCAATGGCATCCATAACGCTATCTTCGCTCATCTCTCCCTCTCCAATCTCTGTTCAGCCAGTGACCGATTCACCACGACCGCCCTTGCCGACAGCCCCGGAAACCACGCCACGTGCTCGGGTACGTCCACAAGGATCGGCCTGCACACGTCGCCGTCCTCCACACAGTACCTACTCAGCGGGCCAGAGTCGCGTACCGGCAGCGTCTTGCACACCCCGGCGGCGCATATCGTTGCGAGGTCGCCGCATCGCCAGTCGGTGTGGTCAATGTCGACGGCTACCCACTCGTGGCTGGTGTCGTAGATGCCCCCACAGCGCAACGGGTTCCCGGCGTGATCGGCGTGCGCGTACATCGTCACCACGCCATAGAGGACGGTGAGAACTAGGCGGGTGGTCACTGGGTTCATCAATTCCCCCGTGCTACGTGGAACATCCCGAACGTGCCGTCTTTGTCTGGCCGCCAGTCGCCGATGCCAATGTGGAACCCGGCAGCCTCTAGCAGGTTGACGATCCCGGCTTGTGTGATCACGTTGGGATTGTAACGCACCTCGAAAGTGATGGACCATTTGCGGAACATTGCCCGGTATCGGATGTCACTTGTACCGCGTGCAATTCTCACCATTGACTCGTGCATTTCCGGCTCACCCTGGAGCATCACGAGCGGTTGCCCGGACGAGCGGTCAATGCCCTGTGCAATGATGAAAAACGCCCCTCGCGCCTCAGTGCCGTGCAGGTCGTCAACGAATCGCTTGGCTGTATCGACACACGCTTTCTTGATGCCGTCGGCGGGGAATCCGTACCAGCCATCCTCCCCCACATACAAGCATTCCTCGTAGTCTTGTTGCGGATCTTTGGGCGCTTTCGGCCCGCGCGGCTGGCCCATCTGCTTGTCAAGCATTGCCTGCTTGGACCGCTCCGAGAACTTGTGGCACAGCAGCGGTGTGTCTCCCTCAATAGTCATCTGGAATCGATCGATCTTGACGCCCGGAATGCTTACCTGTTGATCTGTCATGTCCTTTTCTCCTTTGTGTGAATCCTCTGCCTTGCCCCGCCTAACCAAGCCATGATGCGCCCGGGGGTGCCTTGCGTTGCCCCGCCTTGTCCAAATAATTCCGATCCTTGCCTTGACTCGCCAGGGATTGCCAGGACTAACCCTGCCTGACCGTGCCGTGCGGTGCCACGTCCTATGGAAGCTTCCTTACCAAACCATGCCGTGCCATGCCCAACCTCGCTCTGCCACGCTCCGCCATGACTCGCCTTGCGTTGCCGGGGCCAGCCTTGTCCTACTCTGCAACTGCCTCCACTTCTGGAGCCAGATCGAGTGTATCCTGTATCGTGTCGATGAACTTGAACACGTGCGCCAATTCCTGATACTGCTGGTAGCGTTCCCGCCATGAGGTCAGTTGGCGCAATGCCTCCGCGATCGCCTGGCGTCGCAATTCCGCGTCCGTGAACACTTGCTGGACAGAGACATACACCTGACGGGGTTCTGGTTCGTCTACCTCGTGCCCGTTGTCTGCTGGTTCTGTATCGTGGATCGTCACGCGATGAAATGCGCGGGTAGTCGTCTCTTGATCATTTACCTTGACAACCACGTGGATTGAGCGCAACAGATACCGCGCCTGTGTTCGCCGGTACTGGATCGCCGCTTGCGTATCATCCCACTCGAAGAAGCTATTGAGTGGGGAATCCTCGTGCTGCGCATCGCCCAACACGACATCGGGCGTTACCTCGCCGTTGAACTCCTCCTGTAATACTTCGATCCGTTCACCGAATAGTTGAGCCTGGTCATCATTCAGACGTGATCCCTTGGCTGCTATGTATTGCATTTCACTTCCCATCTATTGCTGTCCTCAGTCTCCCGATCACGCAGTCGTCCGCGTGGCTGAAATGCGTGTTGCAGAACGGGCACGCCTGCTGTGTAAAGTTCATCCAGTCGTCAAGTCCCTCGATCAGATCCGCGCCTATTGCGGCCAGCCCGGCGGCACTCTTACCGTCCAGGTACGCCTCGATCCCATCACGAAGCACGCCACTAATGGTGCGCCCATTCTGGAAGCACTTGGTCTTGAATTCTCGGTGCATTTCAGGTGTCACCCAAACGGTAACTAGTTGCTGTCCTTCTACCATGATCCCTCCCGTCTGTTTGGCTATATAATACCATATCTTCTATAGACGGTCAAGGATTCCCGAACATTTTTAACATTCCAGGCGTAAAACTCGTCACGTTTGGGCTTGACAAACTCATAGCAATGTGCTATACTATTGCTAGTTCAGACAAACGCCCAGACAGACAGGAGAGACGAGATGCAGAAAGCCCAGGTGAGAATCTACAAGAGCAAGAGGACCGGACGCAACAAGGCAGCATATAGGACATACTTTGAGCACGCGAATTGCTGGGACCGTCAGTGGCACCACCTGACAGTTGCGGACGCCCGGAAAGCACAGAGAACCGGAAAGCTCGAGATGATCGTCGGTCAGTTTATGACGGTAGTAGACTAGACAGGAGCAGGCCCGCCGGGAGCCACAATCCCGGCGCAGGAGACTGAGATGATTGACCCTGATAAACTCGCAGACAATTGGCTAGGACGCAAGGTAGAATTTACTTTGCTAGGACAGCGTGTAGTAGGCAGGATCACAGAGCTAATAACGCACATTTGCACGGGTCCAAATTTCTTGATTGCGGAATTTATCGACACAACCGGCAAGCCTGTCAAGGTAGGCGCACCATATCAAGCATTCCGCAGATTGGAGGACTAATGCCCAAAAAGCAGACGAACATCAGACTATCAGAACGGACGTTGGCACAATTGGACGCGCTGACGGAACACGGCAGCACCATCACCGAGGTTGTCACCGTCGCCATTGACCGGATGTACCGGGAACAGCGACAAGCCCGCCACCTCGTTGACGCGCCGGGCAAGTACGAGACGGCGACGATCGGGGAGGAGGCCAAATGACCGACTTTGCCCCAACCCACTGGGACGCAAACAAGCGCAAGAAGGTTGTACTTGTCAAGACCTTTTGGAGCATCTACGGACACGGAGCGATTGTACGGGACGCCTCTGGTTACGAGTACGGGTGCAAAGTGTGGCACCTGCAGCGGCTGCACGCCGTACCCGCTCAAGATTCGGACGCACGCGACGAGCGGGACACGCAGCTCGACGCGCTGATATAGCCCAAGAAAGGGAGAATAGGAATGAGCGAGATCACGCAGTACCAGCAACACGCAATTATGCCCGTGATGGACATTCAGCAGGCAGTAGCACGCCGGAGGCAGATGGTCAGCTTTGTCCAACAGATTATGGAGCGCGGGACTGACTACGACACCATTCCCGGCACGCACAAGGACACACTTCTCAAGCCGGGTGCCGAAAAGCTGACCACGTTCTTCGGCCTTTCGCCTCGATTCGTGACAGTCAAAGAACAAGAGAACTGGGGTGATGATGGATCTGAGCCGTTCTTCTACTACTGGATCAAGTGCGAACTGTACCGAGGATCACAGCTAGTAGGCGAGGGGGACGGCTCATGCAACAGTCACGAAAGCAAATACCGCTGGCGCTGGGTCTATGAGGACGACCTGCCTCCTGGCACGAACAAAGACCTACTCAAGACGCGAGGCGGCAAGGTTTCTGAGTTCACCTTTGCGGTGGACAAGGCCGAGACCACGGGCAAGTATGGCAAGCCCGCTGAATATTGGCAGCGGTTCCAGGACGCCATTACAGCAGGCACGGCGCAAAAGATCAAAAAGCAGACCTCCAAAGGTGCCCAATATGACGCCTGGGAGATCAACGCCACCGTGTACCGCGTGCCCAATGACGACGTTGCAAGCCAAGCCAACACGGTCCTCAAGATGGCACAGAAGCGCGCGATGGTGGCCGCTACCCTGATCACTGTCAACGCCTCCGAGTTCTTCACACAGGACCTGGAGGATCTGGATCTCGGTGTAGTAGAGGGCACATTCGAGACGCGAACAACTGCCCCCAGCGGTGATGGGGACAACGAGGACGACAATGTCCCGAGCAATGGGGAGCACTGGATCGACAAGGTGACCACGAGCGGCCCGATCCGTAAACGCTTTTGGGCCTGGGCCACCGGCGACGGCGAAAACAGCCGGGGGCTGACGACTGAGCAGGTGTATGAGGCTCTTGAGGTCGAGAGTATCCACGACTTCGCTGGGACGATGGGCGATGCAAAGGCACAGATCGACGCCTGGATCGCTGATCAGTCCGAGGACGAGGCGGTGCCAGAATGACCCGCCGCCGCATCATACTTGCATCCCTCGCCCTCCTGGCCCTGTTGACGCTGGCGTGCAACGACTACGATATGGACCGGAGCGAGTGGGGATGGGATGGACGGTACGGGGACGCGCCAGATGTCGAACAGTGGGAACAAGTGGAGGTGGATGATGAGTAGAGTGATTGATACTGGGGGCGGTGCATACCTCGAAGGGGACATCAGCATCAATGGCGGCGACTTTGTAGCCAAGGACGTTGTGCGCGAGAAGCATAAGGCGGCGTTTGATGCCGCCGCCCAGCTCCCCGAGGTCCGGGCGCTGGTGGAGGCATTGCAATGGTATGCGACTAGCGGGCACTATGTCCAGAACTACCAATACCGCAACGGCGAACTGGCCGATGTGACATCAAAGGCCCGCGATGACTGCGGCGAGAGGGCGCGGATCGCAATTGCACAGTTTCAGGAGGTGGAGAGATGAAAGTAGACTGGAGACGTCTATCACTAGGGAACTTAGATGCCGAAGATGTGCTCCTGTACCACTTCGACGCAAACGGCTATTGCGGCTTGCGATCCGGCTTTCAGGATCAAGGCGAGTTGCGCCCAAACGCGCACAGCACAACCGTTGTCGTGACAGATGACGAGCTCTTGATCCTCGCCGCCCTGCTCCCCGAGGTCCGGGCGCTGGTGGAAACATTACGCGATCTTGAGTGGGTCGAGAATGAACGCGGCTATGAGTACTGCTATGTGTGCGGAGAGGAAAAGGGCCATCCACACCTCGATAACTGTAACATTGCCCTAGCCCTCGCCCCGTTCCTTGACAGCGGCGGGTGACCTATGGTACCAAAGGAGAGTGAGAGATGAGCAAGAAACAGATCGCAATCCGCGCAAGCGACGCCACGCGGGAACAACTCGCCTACCTGGCCAAGCGGTACGGAACCGTGACGACCGCCGTGGCCGTCGCCGTCGCCAAGTTGTACGAGTCCGAGAAGCCCACAGACAAATAGGCAAGGAAACGAGCTTTCCGGACGTGTCTGTGTGCGTTTCCCACACAATTGTGTATTCCCTATTGTCGTGTATTCTGGTATACTATAGACAGTTAAGGGATGCGCACACAGACAGGAGACGAGAGATGAACCGGACAGACTTGAGCAAGAGAGACCGCAGAATGTACAACAAACTGCACGTCAAGATCAGGGACGCAATGCTTGAACAAGAGCCAAACAGAACCAACGACGTTTTTATGCGATGCTCCGAGTTGGCCCAAGAAATCATCGGCAAAATCTGGACCGAATACAAAAGCCGCCAAGATCGCGGGCTTTGGGTCCACCGGATGATTCAGTCAAACGAAATCTGGAATATCTAAAAGACGATAGGGGATGGGAACCCGAGCTAGCTATCTGGTAGCTGTCGTGAACCAAGACAAGACTGTAGCCGGGAGAAGGCCGGATAAAGGGGAACCGGCGTCGTCTACAAATTGTGACAGGTAACTTGGAGGCATACGATGCCTGAACAAACCTACATCGAATGGTACGCCGTCCAGCCAACCGACCGCAAGCCGGTCAAGCCGCTCAAGCACGTCCGGCTCGTCAGTCAGAGTTTCGCTACGCAGATCCACGAGTGGCAGGACGCGGACGACTGGATCTGGCACATTGGGCCTGGGTACAAGGAACGCATCAAGAGAGTGGTTCAACCTCATCCCACCGGGGACTGAGGCTAACGCCCGCCCTCACTTACGCTGGGGAGCAACGGTGTAGGGCGGGCACTAAAGGAGAAAATGAGATGGACTGTAACGAGTTGGTAGTGTTGGCAGAGCGTTTTCCAGACGCGAACTTGGCAGAACTTGCCGCATTGTTAGCAGGGAACGTCACCAGCGATCCGGGCCCTTGGAAACTCGGACAGGCATATCACATCCGAACCGTGACGAACTACTGGATCGGTCGGCTTGTGTCCGTCAGCAACCAGGAATTGGTGCTTGAGGACGCGACGTGGATCGCTGATACCGGGCGTTTCTCGGACTTTTTCAGCAACGGTCCAGACGAGTGCGAACCTGTAGACGGACCTGTGGTCATTGGGCGCGGATCGATTGTTGATGCACAGCTATGGGAGATCAAGATCCCAAGGACGCAGAAATGAACGCAGCGATCGCACGGACTGGATACGACTGGTCGGGGTCGCGGTCGTGGTCGCGGTCGTGGTCGCGGTCGTGGTCGCGGTCGCGGTCGGGGTCGCGGTCGGGGTCGCGGTCGGGGTCGCGGTCGCGGTCGCGGTCGGGGTCGCGGTCGGGGTCGTGGTCGCGGTCGTGGTGCTGATGCACTTTTGGATCGTCTAGGCCATCCACGCCTCGTGTGCGGCCTGGCCAGCCGACTTCTAAGGCACACGAGGCACTACGGAGACCGTAGCTCAGTGGCAGAGCAGCCGGCCCGGGATTAACTGGCCTCCGGTGATACGGATACGTCAGAGATGGTATGCGCGGGTTCGAGTCCCGCCGGTCTCCCTAGCAGCACATTGACAAGTTGATAACGGTGCGGACCCGTGGCAGCGGGTGGTAAGGGACCAAGTGTGGAGTGCAGGAAAGGGCAAGGGCCACAAGCAGGCTGATGCCGACTGCCAAGAGGCGGAAATGCTTTTGGGAAAGCTCTTTCGTTGGAGCCAGGTGGGGAATCTGGCCCGCACTGTTTCATAGCCTGCGCATAGACTGACGGGTGGGTGGGTGAGAATAGGAATGACCAGGGAGATGTCGAAGCGGGAAATACTGACCCCGGCGGTCTGCCCTGGCTTGAGTCTATGCGCGGGCACTTTCGGCAGCAAGACGGTACACCGTTTTCACGTATACAGGAGGTGCAACGTGACACCACAGATCGTGATGGAAATGCAAGTAGGACAGAGCGCCCGCGTCGCCTCTAACGCGGTGATGCTTGGGTGGAGAGGGGATCGTTTCATCGCAGGCCTGGCACCGATCGTGCCAGACGGCCCGGTACTCGTAACACGCAAGGATGACGGGTTTCACGCCGTCGTCCCCGAGGCGCACGTCTGGGCCAAAGGGGTAAGTTCTAAGGTATGTCCATTCCGGCTTAAAGCCGACTAGCAGGCTGACCGTCTTGCTGCACACTCACAGGGAGGACCAATGTACCCACGCCAACCAGTACCACACGACACAACCGACGACGAACGCCTCCTGATTCAGATCGTCCGCTATGCGCTGCGGCTGAATGACAAGATCGCAGAGGCCAGGCGGGACGGCACAGAGATACAAGTTCTCTGCTTGCAACAGGTACGCGCTTGGGCCTGGGCATGGCACGCGGAGATCCTGGGGCGTATCGAGTCGGGCGTGATAGGAGGGATGAGGTGATGGCAGGAATACAGACATACCCAGAACCGTACTGTCCAGAATGCGGCGCAAAGATGGTCCTGCGCCGCCCAAAGTCCCACCAGTCGTGGGAACCATTCTGGGGATGTTCGCAGTATCCCGAGTGTAGAGGATCGCGCAACATTGGCGAGGACGGCCTACCAGAGGATGACGACTGGTACGACATTGACGATGACGAGTCTGGCCGCTTTATTTGGAGGGATGGATGACGCATCAGATGACAGACCGGGAGTTGATCACCGAACTTGTCAAGACCGCGCATATCACGGGGCAGGAGTACCTGGAGTACCTTGAGTGCGGTAGGAGTTCAGAGGCGCACCGCATCCACAGGCGCGAGAGAACCAAGCTTGAGCACCAGGCGGTCGGCAGGTTGCGCAAGATGCGCACAAAGATCGACAAGCTCCAGGCAGAGATCGCAGACCTCAAGCGGGAATTGGCGGCACACCGATGACCCGCACCGGCCCGAACACGCCACTAACTGAGGGGATGCGGTTTCCAAGTCTTTGCTGCGATGGGTACGGCCTCACCATAATCGGCGTCAAGTTGCCCGTATTCGGTACAATGTGGCGCTGCGACAATCCAAGCTGCGCACGCAACCCGTGCTGCCCTGGTGATCATAATTGCGTGTACAATGGCGTGGGATGGGTATGCGAGGATGATCAAGAGCGCCCCCGGACGGTTGCGGAGTTGGTGGACTATTTCGGGGGTGCGACATAATGAGAACCGGCCCGAACACGCAGCGCAAACAGGTCTACCGCCGCACCATCTGCACATACCCTGGCACCGGGCACGAGTACACCGATCAGTGGTTCAGGTATGAGCGTGGGGAATGGCGCTGCGAGAAGTGCCAGGGCGCCGAGATGAGGGAGGGACCGTGGGTGAAACGATGAGACTATACCACGCGACAACACCTACCAAGGCACGCGCATATCGTCAGGCTGGGCGCATTTGTTCCCCTGTCCGAGGATTTACAACCCTGATGGGTGCTATGGCCTGGGCGATCCGAGTCAACAGGACCGTGATCTATGCGGTCGAAGGCGGACCCGCATACAAGCTGCCCGATCACCATAACCAGTGGGGCGAGGCGTGGTGGATCGACGCGGACATCATCGATTTCCATTGTGTGTACAGCGCAGACAAGGACGCATAGAGATGGGTGAAAAATGCTTGACATCGGGGACGGGATGTGGTAAGATGAGGATGGTCCGAGAAAGTGCGGGCCGAGGCTGTAGCAAGCCTACCGGGGAACAGTAGATCGAAAAGCGCTTGTGTGTAGCGCCGGTCGCCGTTTACCCCCCTGGTGGATTGCTACCGGCACCGACGTTACACAGAGGCGCTTTTTAGTTTGAGGAGGATCAATGTCAAAGTGTAAAGAAGTCAAAGGCGTACCATTGGGCGCGATTCGGCTGCAGAGAGGGGAACACGCCTCTTTTGTATTCGGCGACAATGGGCAGCACATTTGCACGATCAAGATGGAGGACGACGGCACGCCTTCAGTCGAATGTGACAGCACGTGGTATGTCCACCGCATTATGGATCTGAGTGGCGGCGATGACTAACTGGGACGCAGAGATCGATCGCAAGTATCACCCGGTAGCACAGTTATTCCCGCTGCTCGAGGGTCCAGACTTTGACCAGCTCAAAGAGGACATAGCAGAGAATGGCCTACTTGAGGCGATCTGGCTACATCCGGACGGGAGTATTATCGACGGGCGCAACCGCCACCGGGCGTGCATAGAGACGCACACAGAGCCACGATTCAGAACGTGGAACAATGGCGGATCGCTCGTCTCGTTTGTGGTGAGTTTGAACTTGCACAGGAGACATTTGAGCAGCAGCCAGCGGGCGACGATCAGTCTAGACGCTTTGCCGATGCTAGAAAAGGAAGCAAAAGCCCGACAAGGCACACGGACTGACATTGCGGAAATAATACCGGAATGTGAGATGGGGGAAGCCCGCGAAAAAGCCGCCGCACTCTTTCAGACTAATCCCCGCTATGTCCAAGACGCAAAGAGCCTACAGCAGCACGCCCCCGATCTACTCGAGCAGGTCCGTAACGGCGAGAAGTCCATACCCCAAGCTCGACGCGAACTCACCCGCCGACAAAAACAAGATCCGCCCCCTCTGCCAGATGACAAGTACCGCATATGGTACGCCGATCCCCCGTGGGAATATGGCAACAGCGGCGTGATCGGTGAGTCTGACAACTACGGCCACGTCGAGCGACATTATCCACCTATGAGCCTGGCTGATCTTTGCCTTATGGGGACAGAGATCAAAGAGCGCTGCACAAAAGACGCCGTACTGTTTTTGTGGGTCACGTCTCCACTACTCGAGGACTGTTTCCCCCTGATCAAGTCGTGGGGGTTCAAGTACAAGACCTCGTTTGTGTGGGACAAGGTGCGGCACAACTATGGGCATTACAACAGTGTGCGCCATGAGATGCTATTGATCTGCACTCGCGGGAGCTGCACGCCAGATGTGCAAAAGCTCTTTGATAGCGTTCAGACGATCGAGCGGTCAGACGTTCACTCTGAGAAGCCGGAACGATTCAGAGAGATCATAGACACGATATATCCGCACGGGCAACGCATAGAGTTGTTCTCACGGACAACCGCAGATGGATGGGATACCTGGGGGAATGAGAATGCCGGGCAACACGTCTCTAATTGATCACGGCATACAGACAGAGAATAGTCATTTGCGCGTTCATGTCTGCCCTGTTGTGGAAAAGCTCTATGTATATCCGACCAGGCGAGGCATAGAGGCGATCCATAGCGGACTGTTTCGCAAGGTCAACGGATACCAAAAGGGAATTGAGACGGCAACGGCCAGCGGCTATTTGGTGCCTCCATTCGAGATCAAAGAGTGCGTGGCGTTGTCTGTGCGGTCTGAGGTGTGGGATTATCTGCGCTTCTCAGAGACGGATCATTTGACCGTCAAGGGGAAAAAGGCAGAGCGTCTGGTTCTACAAATGATCAAGCGCGGTCTGTTCCCTATTCCGGCGATGCCAACGGGCATAACGGACAAGGATATACAGATCCGGGGTGCCGATATTATCATCAAGTCTGGAAGTCTGACCAAAGACGACATTGTGATCCAAGTGAAATGTGACTATAAGGGCGGCGAGAGAGAGGCGGGCGGTTCTGGCAACCTGTTTCTACAAGTCGCAGAGTGCAACCCATACGGATACAACTAGAGGACGTTATGGCATCTAACTACTGGGCGAAACTGTGGATCGAGATGTTGGACGATCCCAAAGTGGCACGACTCGATGATCACCTATGGCGGCGGTGGGTAGAGATCATTCTAGTCACTGCAGAGCAGATAGCCCAAGACGGCGCATTGCCTTCGTGGTATGTTACCGCTAAGAGGCTCAATACGAGCGAGGAAGATTTGGGGCGTGTGTTGGATCAACTCGTTAAGATCGGGCTATTGACTCCCCCTCCAGGTATCACGATCCCAAACTTTGAGCGGTTCGCTTGTGGTCCTGATCCTTATGCGCGTGCTCCCGACTGGGAATTGCGGCGCCGTGCTGTACTAGAGCGGGATCATTATACGTGCCGATACTGCAGAGCCCCAGCGATTCAAGTTGACCATGTGATCCCAAGATGTCAAGGTGGTTCGGATGAGTTTAGCAACCTCGTAGCAGCCTGTGAACATTGCAATAAGTCCAAAGGTGGTAGAACCCCAGAGCAGGCAGGAATGGAGTTGTTGAATGGGTGAGTATCCGTGGTTCAGAGTGTACAGTGAGATCCTATCAGACCGCAAGTTGACCCGCATTTGTCGGATCACCGGCTGCAAACGGGTAGAGGTGCGCGGTACCTGGCTAACACTTTTGGCTATGGCAAACGACTCGCCCGAGCGTGGGCGTCTGCTGTGGGCTGTAAGTGTGCCGGTGACGGTTGAGGACATAGCGGACGATCTGGAAATGGATCTCGAGATCGTGCAGCAATTGATCGACACATTCCAGAACTTGGGAATGCTACACCTTGAGGGAAATACCCTGACCTGCACAAACTGGCAAACGCGCCAATACGAAAGCGACAACAGTACCCCCCGCGTAAGAGCACACAGAGCACGGAAAAAAGCCCAAGAGGAACGGCCAAGTAACAGCGAGGAAACGCTACAATGTAACGTTACAGAAACGTTACAGAAACGTGACTGTAACGGACCAGAGACAGATACAGAGACAGAAGCAGATACAGAGACAGAGAGAGAGACAGAAGCGCCCGCGCCCGGTGAGCGTTTCGTCTATGACAGATACAACCCGCCACCGTCGGTCAAGGTCTGGGGCGACCTCACGGATGCAACCGTGCCTAATTGGAACATAGCGGCAGACATTCACCACGCAGTAGGCACTGAGCCGCGCGCCCTGGACAAGTGGAAGGCGACGATCAACGCTTGGCTTGCGGCTGGTTACAAGCCGCGCAACATCACGGGTATGCTCGACTGGTTCAGGGACGGCATACCGAAACGTCCCCGCAACAACGGCAACGGACGCCAACCGGAACCCGTGCAAGAAGTGCCACTAGCGACAGGATGGATAGACGATGAGTGAACCGTGTATATGCAGAGGCCTAGGCTACCTGGTGAACGATGACAAGGTAGGTGCAGGGCAGCGAGACATCAAGGATATGATCCGCCCGTGCCCCCGGTGTGCGACTGAGGAACAACAAGCGGCGATGGCCCGACGGTCAGGACTCGAGGAGAGGGAGCAGGCGCACACCCTCAAGGACTGGCGCATACCAGCACTCGAGCCGAAAATGCAGGTACAGCGGAGGCAGGCCAAGACGGTGATCCAGTGCGCGATCGAGTACAAAAAGGGCTTTTACACCTTTTGGGGTGACTTCGGAGCGGGCAAGTCGCTGGCCCTGCAGATCGTGGTCAACGAGGTACGCGCCGAGAACGTCCAGGGCGTCTATGAACCAATGTCCCGCATTCTCGAGCACCTGCGGATGCTTTACGGACGCCACGAGAACACGAGCCGCTATTGGGAACAATTGCTGGCCGTGCCTGTTCTGGCGATCGACGAGGTAACACGGTTCAACGCTACCGAGTGGAGCCGCGAGAAGCTGTTCGAACTGGTGGACACACGTTACCGCCGCAAGGATGGGCATCTGACGCTGTTCGCCACGAACGACGACCCTACGCGATCGCTACCACCAGAGGAGGCGCTGGGCTACCTGTATTCACGGATGCGTGAGGGCAAGCTGGTAGAGCTGCGGGGCGACGTCCGCGCGATCGCAGCGGCACAGGAGGAGTGAAATGACACTGGTAGAGAGAATCCAGGCGGGAATGACAACCAAGGCGGACGCGGGACTAGTGTATCAGTTGATTGAGGAGGCGCGGTTCGTGGTGGAAAACGATAATGCTGCCCACGCAGGCCTTGATCACGCCCTCTGGCAGATCGAAGTGGAGGACAGCGCCCAATGACCGCACGCCCGCGCCACACGAAACCCGACGCGAACCAGGCGCAGCTAATGCAGGACTTGCGCGATGCTGGACTGTGCGTGCTGGATATACACAATGTAGGCGGGAAGGTGCTGGACATACTGGTGATCGGGTATAGCATACCACTAGGACGCGAGGCGATGGTAATGGTAGAGGTCAAGCCGCCTGGACTAAAGGATGATATGACCGTGGCTGAATACTATATGACCAAATACCACGCGGACTGTTGTATCGTTGCATCTGGTCTCGAGGATGTTCTGCGCTGGTTTGGGAGAGTGTAGTCAACGCGCCGGGCATAGCCGAGAGAGTAGAGGTCAGGCAGTGCATCCGAAACCGGCGCGTTATAGGGTGGGGGTGGAATGGATCGGAACGCCCCCACCCGGAGGAAATGGAGGAGAGGGTGATCATAGCACGAGACGCACCAAAGCGGCCGGCGCTGCGCTACTATGGCGGCAAGTGGCGACTGGCACCGTGGATCATTTCTCACTTCCCAGAGCACCAGAACTATGTAGAGCCGTGCGGGGGTGCTGCGTCCGTGTTGCTGCAGAAGCCACGATCACCGCTTGAGACGTACAACGACCTCGACGGGAACGTGGTCAACTTCTTTCGGGTGCTGCGCGATCAACCGGACGAACTGATCCGAAAGATACGGTTGACGCCGTGGGCTAGGGCAGAGTATGAATTGAGCCTTGAGCCGTGCGAGGATGAGGTGGAGCGGGCGCGGCGGTTCTTTGTGGCATCTTGGATGTCGATGCAGGGAGGGCACCACAGTAAGACAAGTAAGACATGGCGAGTCGCAACATTTTATTGTGTCACAGGATCATCTAACTGGGTGGGGATTGAGGGCATATTGGAGAGTTGCGCCGAGCGGTTACGGTTAGTTCAAACTGAAAACCGTGACGCGCAAGACGTGATCCAGCGGTACGACAACGCGGACGCCTTGATCTACTTTGACCCGCCCTACTTGCCGGAAACGCGATCGCAAGCCGATATTTATCGGCTTGAGGTTTCCCGGTCGTTTCACCAGGAATGCGCGGAACTGCTGAAACTGTGCGCCGGCTACGTCGTCGTCAGTGGCTACGCCTGCCCCCTCTACACCGAACTGTACGAGGACCACGGGTGGCATCGTGTGGACAAAGAGGCACAAACAAACAGCGGCGGCAAGCGGATTGAGTCTCTGTGGTTGTCCCCGCGCACCGTCGAGGCACTGGCGAAACCGGAACAGATGACAATGGAGGGAATACCATGATCACCACCACGCACTGTTTCATCCTAGTCGTCCTCACCGCGATCGTCTTTAGCGGACTCGGGGTGCTGATGATGTGCTTTTGCAAATGTGCGGCCCTGGGCGACCTGCAAAGCCGCTGGGCTATGATGATGACCGGGATGAACCGCATTGTCCTGGTCCTGGCGGACGCGGTGGACAGGTATCCCGACGCGGCAGGCGATGCGAACATTGTACAGGTGTGGGTGATGAAACGCGAGGCGGATCAGGTGCTGGCTGCGGTGAGGAGGGACGGGTGATCACGCCGTACTATGAGCGGGAAGGGGTTACGGTGTACTATGGGGATTGTCTGCAGATCCTCCCTGAATTGCCGCCCATCGATTCAATCGTGACCGATCCGCCGTGGGGCAAAGGATACGTGAGTAACCACAACAGCGGGCGCGGCGATTGCGATATGATACGCAAGGACGGCAATTTCGCGCCGATAGTGGGCGATGATCAGCCGTTTGATCCGTCGCCGTGGCTAGGATTTCGGCGTGTGGTCCTGTGGGGAGCGCAGTATTATGCCTCACGCCTACCTGATCAAAGCGGATGGCTTGTGTGGGACAAGTTGGCGGGAAAAACGCCGTGCCAACAGTCCGACTGTGAACTGGCATGGACGAACATGGATGCACCAGTGCGAATGTTTACCCACTTGTGGCGCGGCATTATGCGGGCAGGTAGAGAGAACGTCACCAACGGAGGAAAGCTACACCCGCACCAAAAGCCCGTTGCATTGATGAAATGGTGCATTGACCAGATCGAACCGCAGGGCGTGATCCTTGATCCGTACATGGGCAGCGGCTCAACACTGGAAGCGGCGGTCGAACTGGGCTACCACGTGATCGGCATTGACATTTTAGAGCACAACTGCGAGATCGCCGTCAAGCGCGTCGCCCAGATGTCACTTTTCACGGAGGTGCTACGATGACCCCCAAACCCAAGACTACGACCACGCCGCGGCTGAACTACAACCCCAAGCAGCGGGAGATCAATATCTGCCTGAACTGTACCGCGCTCGTGAGCCAGTGCCGCGGTAGCTTTGACCGCAAGGGCTGCCCACAGTATAGGAAGGGGAAGGCGAAACAGGAAACCCCCGCATAGCATAACCCCACATTGCCAATCCTGGCATTTTCTATTGACATCCCACCCCACCTATGGTACAATGGAACCATGAACACGTCTATTCTCTCCTTTTCTCCCGAGGGGGCAGGGGGCGTTGACCGATTGGCGTCCCCTGCTGAATGCTGCCCGCACTCTGAGTGTAGAGTGCGGTTTTGTGTATAGGGTACGTGGGGCTGAATGAAGCCGATCGAGTTCTACGGAACGGTAGCCAAGGCCCAGACGATGGTAGACGGTGGGCTGCGCGTATGGCTCGATCTACCAGAGACAGCGATAATGCAGTTTGCGGAATTGGTAGCCTGCAAGCAACATGGGCAGGTGTTGGACTTTGTAGTGACGGCACATCCTGAAAAGCAGGGGAAAACAGGTGGGCAACGCAGGAACGTGGAAAAAGGGACAAAGCGGAAACCCAAATGGGCGACCGAAAAAGAACCGCGCGATGACGGCGATCCTCGAGAAGAGGGGATCGCGGACGCTTGAGGACGTTGACGGTAAACGCCGCAGCGGGAAGCGCATCGTTGCCCGCGCAATGTGGGAACTCGCCACGACTGGACAGACTACGTTGCCACAACCAGACGGGTCAGTGATGCAGCTCTCGATAGATGGTGCCGGATGGTTTGATGTCGTGAAGTGGCTGTATCAGCACATCGACGGACCGCCCAAGATGCAAGCGGAGATCAGCGGGGCGGTATCCGTCAACTTTATCAGCAACGTGGACGATGACAGCCTATAACATCGACCTATCGTTCTATGCCAACAACAAAGCCGCGATAGAATGCCAAGCGCCCGAGGTGCTACTGATCGGGCCAGCAGAGACAGGCAAGACGATCGCGTTACTGTGGAAGCTGCACCGGCTGGCGTTCAAGTACCCGAATGCGTCGCTGGTGATTTTACGCAAGACCTTAACATCCACATACAGCACGGTCCTTCGCACATTTGAGGAGAAAGTCGGCGGCGAGGGAATGAAACTCGTAGTCGAAACCTACGGCGGCGAGAAGGCCCAATGGTACGACTATCCAAACGAGGCGCGGATCTGGGTAGCAGGGCTCGATAAGTCATCGCGTATCCTATCAGCGGAGCACGATGTCATCTATGTCAACCAGTCGGAGGAACTGACCCTTGACGACTGGGAGACACTGACCACACGCACCACCGGGCGCGCTGGGCACGTCCCATACCCCCAGACCATAGGGGATGCAAACCCGAGTTGGCCGCAACATTGGATGTACCAGCGCGAGACGATCCGCAGGTTCTACTCGTGGCACAAGGACAACCCGGCACTATTCGACCAGGTGACGGGAGAGCCGACGCCGCAGGGGGTACAGACACTTGAGAGGCTATCCAGTCTCACAGGGCTACGTCGTATCCGGCTATTCGAGGGACGGGCAGCGCAGGCAGAGGGGGCGATCTATGAGGACTGGCACGAGGACACGCACCTCATTGACCCGTTCCCGATCCCGGCAGATTGGCGACGGTTCCGGGTGGTGGACTTTGGCTATACAAACCCATTCTCCTGTCAGTGGTGGGCGATCGATGGTGACGGTAGGATGTACTTGTACCGCGAGATCTACTACAGCCAGCGGATCGTAGAAGACCACGCCAGGCAAATCGTAGAGCTGAGTCAAGGGGAAAAGATCGAGGCGACAGTGTGCGACCACGACGCGGAGGACCGGGCAACGCTGACACGGCACGGGGTACCGACCAGGGCAGCAAAGAAAGCGGTATCGGTGGGTATCCAGGCAGTCCAGGCACGGCTACGGGTGGCGGGCGATGGCAAGCCCCGGCTGCATGTGATGAGGGATGCACTAGTAGAGGTGGACCCGACACTAAAGCGTGCTTACAAGCCGCTATGCACTGCAGATGAGTTTCCGGCTTACGTGTGGGAAAAGACCGCCGACGGCAAGCCGAACAAAGAGACGCCGCACAAGGTCAACGATCACGGGATGGACGCGGTGCGGTACGCCGTGATGTACGTGGATAGCGCGCACATCCTCATAGGGTGATGGCCGCGATGGCAGAAGGGATTTTGATCGGGTGACGGTCATATCAGATCCAAAGATCACCAAATGCGCCAAGTTCGATGTCAGTATGCACCATCGATTCTATCAGGACGTGGTGACGTTACGACTGCGTACCGAAGGCGGCGAGATGTTGTTCTATGACATTCCCCGTACAGAGTGGGACAAAAATGCAACACTACCATTCGGGGAGTATGGCCCGTTCATTTGTAGCCGCTTGGGGCGCGCCGCGTTCTGGTTGTACAGAAAGGTCCACAGATGACCGACCAGCCACATTGGCTACAGCTAACCGTCGAGATCCAGCCGACGTGGACCAGCATCACGGAGCAGCTAGGCGCGGAACGGGTAGACGCGATATGTACAGGCCGGTGGTACGAACTCAGTCACGCGGCGATAGCGACCGCGCTCAACCTGGCGATCGACAAGACAGGGCTCACACCGCGCAAGAGAAAGCGGATCGGGCCGGCGATGTTGGGCATTATGTTCAAGGTGATCCCAATGGTGTTTATGTTCGGGTGGATGGCTAGGGATGAAAGGGGCGGGGATGCAACAGACTAGACGCCAGTTCCTACGCAACCTACTCGCCACAGTTGCCACCGGCGTGCTGGTCAAGGGCGGCGTGGTCCAGCCTGAGCAGGTGATCGCGGAACCCAAGCGGCGTGTGTTCGATATGGCAGAGAATACGTGGAGGCAACCATGGCATGTGACATTCACCGAGTCAGCGCGAGTGTGGCAGTATAGGTGGTCTGATATAGCGGACGAGTTTGACCGAGTAACTGGGCTGCGTCCAGAATGGCCGATAGAATGGACCGCGACCATTAGCGGCGAGTGGTATCCTGAGCATGTCAATTGTCGGTGTATCACTGGCTACGAACCAGGCACGCCGGTGACTGCCAAGTGGGATGGATTTGAGGCGACCGGGACGATCAAAGAGGTGTCCATAGCCGGGGGTCTTGCAACCGTGCGGATGCAAATGGACAAGGTATACAGTATCCCTATCTTGGATGCAATCGATACGGGTATTCGGACGTTTGCCGCTGAGGATTTGCGGGTTGTGGAGGATAGGTTGCTAACCGGGCAGCCGACACGACCAGAGCCACCGATAGGGCTCTTGAGTGGTCAAAATGTCTAGCCTTCTCACCAAACCCGCAGGCTACGCGATCGTCAAGTGCCACTACTGCCCGGCACGGCTGCGGGTGGAGATAGGCGCGGACCCCGAGGGCTGGGTGCGGCTGGTGACATTGCGGGGCAAGCCGATAGCGACGATGTGCCCGAGGTGCGCGGGGGATAGGATCAATGATGGGGTGGTTGTGTGACAGCAGCTGACCGCGAACACAAAGCCAAGATGATGATCCGCGAGGGTGTACGGCTCATCTTGACTGGGCTAGAAATACTGTGGTCATTGCCGCGGAGCATCTACACCAAAAAGGAACAGGGCAAGCGGTAACAATTCTATAACTCGTTGGGGATCTCAGCGGGGCATTTGTTCTCAGTGGGCAACCATTGGGGATAGGTGCTCCGCTTTTCCTTTAGGCAAACATATGAAACCAACCATCGTACAGAGAGCACGGGCAGCGATCAACGTCTTTCGCCACGGCTACCCGCAGGTCAAAGCGGGACCGATCGCGTGGCCTGCGTACCGTTCCGGCGTCCCTCAGTGGCAGATGTACGATTACAACACATTTGTCGCCGAGGGCTGGACGATCAACAGCCTGATCTACTCGGCGATCGCCTACAAAATGCGTGCGTCATCGTCTGCGCCTATCCGTGCCTGGACGGGGGACAAGGAACACAAGGAACAGCTCGGGCCAGATGACACCTTGTCCAAATTGCTTGAGAGGCCAAACAGTCACCAATCCTTTGACGAGTTCCAGCAGCAGGGGACCGTGTACCTGAATCTCTCCGGCAACAATTTCACTGTCCTGATGCGTGAGCGGGGCACGAAGGCCGTACAGGAGATGATCAACCTGCGTCCCGATCGCGTGCGCATTGTGCCGTTCACGGACAAGGGGCGCATTCAGGTCGGCTATCTGTATGTACCAGAGGGCAAGACGCGCGCGGATGGTGTCCCGATTCTGGCTGAAGATATGATGCACACCAAGCTAGCGAACCCTGGCGATCCGCTCGAGGGGATGGGCTACGGGTTCCCGCCGATCGCACCGCTGGCACGCAATGCGGACGTGGATAACTCGGTGACGAATTTCCTCAAGAGGCTATTTGACCGGGGCTTGATGCCGAACACGTACGTCAAATACAACGTGCCCTTGACGCCAGAACACGTGTCCCGCGTGCGCGCCCGGTACGCAGAGGCGTATGGAGGCAGTGAGGAGGGGTGGCTGCGCCCGGTCGTCCTGGGTGATGAGGGCGAGATCAACACACTCGGCTACCAGTTCGATGATCTGGGCTTTGACGGCATCGACGAACGCAACGAGACGCGCATCCTGGGGCCGTTCGGTGTGCCTCCCATTTTGATCGGATCTCGGGTAGGTCTGGCGCGCGCGACGTATGCCAATTACAAAGAGGCGCGGTCTGCATTTTGGCAGGACACGTTTGTCCCAGAGCTGCGGCTGTTTGAGGCAGAGTACCAATACTACCTCAACGAGCCGGATCGGAAGGTCTGGGTAGAGTTTGACCTCTCCCAGGTGCCCGCGCTCAAAGAGGCAATGATCGAGTTGATCGGGGCCGCTCACCAGTTGTGGACGATGGGCGTCCCGTCCAACCAGGCGACACAGGCGGTAGGGCTGACCATTGGCGACATCCCCGGCGGTGACGTGGCCTACATCCCGCTGAGCCTGGTCCCGGTGGGATCGCGTGAGACGGCAATTCAGCAGGAAGAACCGGCAGACGTGACGGCCACGGACGATGACCGGGAGGAAATGAGCCGGGCCAAGGGGCTGCCGGAGATGTTGGCCGGCGATCTCCCAGAGCCCAAACAATTGCCGACAGGGCGCCGACTGACTGAGCCGCAAAAGGACATCCTGTGGAAACAGATTGACGGTATCGCCGTCAGTTGGGAGGAGCGTTACCAGGAGGCTGTAGAGCGTGCGATGCGCAAGGACTTGCGTGCGCTTTTGGCTATGGCGAACGAGGCCAAAAAGAAGGCGCTCGAGTTGAAACAGTCCATCAACTGGACGCAGATCGCGCTCGACTGGGATGCGTATTGGCGGGACCAAGCGCCGAAAAACTGGCGGGATGAATTCTTTGCCGTGCTACGCGGGACAATGACCGACACAGCCGAGGAACTAAATGCCGAGTTCGGGTTCTCATTCGACGTGGACACGATCGCGGCGCAGGAATGGTTCAGGCAGTACGCACTCACGTTTGCACAGGAGCCGCTACAGACGACAGCGGACAATATGAAGCTGCTGATTGAGCAGGGACAGGCAGAGGGCTGGACGATCGATGAACTGAGGCGGCAGCTTGACGTGACGTTTGAGCGCTACCTTGATCCCGACTTTGACATCGACGGGACCAGGCTGACCGACCAGGAAAAGCAGTGGTTTATCGACCGGTCGCCGCGGTATCGGAAAGAGGCGATTGCACGCACGGAGACGATCCGGGCCAGCAATGCCGGGGCAATGGAGACCTACAAGGCCTGGGGCGTCGTCGAGATGAAGGAGTGGCTTGACTCAAAGGACAACCGTGTGCGTGACTGCCATAAGACCGGGGGCGGCAAGTTCCTAGCAGGTGGCACACCGTCCATTGTCCCGGTTGATGAGCCTTTCATCGTGTGCGGGGAGCCGATGATGTACCCGACTGATGGCAGTATGGGGGCGAGCGCGGAAAATATAGTCAATTGCAGATGTGTCCCATCTCCTGTAATAATGGAAGGGCTAGAATGAGCACAACCGTCGAGGTGATTGAACTCAAGGGGGCGGTGTTCTGCCCAAGGTGTGAAGCCCGGACTCCCTATGATCTGAATGGTCGCCCGCCAAACTCCAAGGCGGTTGTGACCTGCACGTGTGGGCTGACGATCTATGTCAGCCGTGTGGCGATGCGGTCCTCGTTGGGGCCGAGTGAGACGAAATGAGCGACACGAAGTTTCTAGGTTTAGTGCGGAGAGTGAGGCAGAGGATGGCGGTTGCAAATCCACCCCAAAAGCAGTCTAGGCCAAAGAGTCCTCCATATCTACCGCCCAAAATTCGTTACCGTGATGTGGGAGACGGCACACACGCTCTAGTGGTTCCTGTCTATGATCTGGGTGAGAATGTATCTGTAGAGCCCATCGGGACGCACGCGCACAATCCGTTCACAGATCCTACCATTCCGATGGCAAGACGAGAGCGCATATTGTCTGAGTCCACCTGCTGGTTTTGTGGGCGTGTTGATTTTGGTGCGTGGAGTCAGTGTAACGGTTGCGGAGCGCCACGGAGAACCCTGAATGCCAACCCCTGACCCCGGCGAGAGCAGAGACGATTTTGTAGCACGGTGCATTCCCGAAGTGCTGGAGGATGGCACGGCGGAGGACGGCCAGCAAGCGGTCGCGGTATGCAATAGCCTGTATGAGCAGGCAAATGAGGCAACGATGAACAAGCAAGTAGACTATAAGGCACTCCCGGGATTTGAGACAAAGACGATCCCGACATTCGTCAAAGAGGTTGATGAGGCGCGCGGGATTGTCGAGCACATCGTTAGCGTGTTCGGAATCATTGACGACGGGCGTGACATCGTGATGCCGGGTAGTTTTGCCAAGACGATCGCAGAGCACGGATCGCGGGTGCGCGTGCTGGATCAGCACAACTACCGCAGCGCGCTGGACGTGGTTGGCAGGCCGCTAAGCCTCCGTGAGATTGGGCGCGATGAATTGCCCCTTGAGGTGACGGCACGCTACCCAGAGGCGACCGGGGGACTGCTGGCAACAACGCAGTACGCGCTTGATACTGATAACGGGCGCAATATGTTCAATCTCGTTGCCGGCAACTTTCTCCCCGAGACATCCATCGGCTATGATGCGCTGGACACTGAGGAGGAGTTCCGAGAGATCGACGGCGAAAAGGTAGCAGTACGGCTGCTCAAGACGATCCGCCTCTGGGAATACAGCAATGTGATCTGGGGGATGAACCCGGCGACCTCTGTTGTCAGTGCAAAGGCCACCGATCCCGACACGACAGCCCCCACAGACGACGCAGAGCAGAAAGTGGTCTCTGGGGCGACCGATCTACCCATTGCTGACAGAGATCGCGCCTGGGACAGTGCAGAGGCGATACAGGGCATCCGGCGCGTGACGGGTTCAGATGAGGAGCCCAGCGACAGCTACAAGGACGGCTTTTTCTGGTACGATGGGGAAGCGCCCGAGATGTTTGGATCATACAAGCTGGCCTTTGCCGACGATGTGGGCGGCGAGTTGACGGCGATCCCGCGTGGGATCTTTGCGGTCGCGGCTGTGCTCGAAGGCGCAAGGGGCGGGGTGGACATTCCCGAAGCAGACCAGGAGCAGATCAGGCGGCGCGTCTCTCGCTACTATGCCCGGATGCGTGAACAGTTTGACGATGACAACATCGTGCCGCCGTGGGAGAAAGCGAAAGCGGCGAAAGAACTAGGATCAGACGGTCGTCCTATTCGGCGGCTAGGTGATACGTTGACTGGCCTGATTCATCGTGTCTTTACTATGTTCGCAGACGATATGATCATTGCCGGATTTTTGACGCAAGAGCAAAGAATAGGATTGTCCGCAGCGATAGGAGACGCATTAGACGCGCTTAACTCTGGAATGCCCGAGGGGGTAGCTGATATTCGTCTGGATTCAATGACTGATGAACCAATGGCGCGGATGGGACGGTTGCTAAACAGCGAAGCCAAAGTAGGCCGTGCAATCAGCGCCGCACGAATGGAGCGTATCCGTGGAGCGATCAACAATGTACAAGCGGCACTGTCCGACCTCGAAGCGATGTTGGCAGAGGTTGAACCGGTTGCCGAGGACGCAGACAAGCAAATGGCTGCACCCCAGGAAGGGGCCGCAGATGACAGCGACGTGGACGAGGCCGGGCCGGTTGAACCACCCACCTCCGAGGCGGATAGGCTGAGAACACTACAGCTATTCAAACTCAAAGCACAACAGTATCCATCTTTGGAGGTTTAGAATGAGCACTATGTTGAACGACCAGCAAAAAGCGCTCCGAGAGGAGCAACTGAAACTGATCCACGACGCCGAAGAGATCATGGGCAACAAGGCCGCGACCGCTGAGGACAAGGAAAAGTTGGACCGGATGTTTGAGCGTATGGCCGAGGTCAACAGCGACCTCGAAAAGTACGCCAAGCTGACGGAATCCAAGACCGCCGTTGCTCAGTACTCGGATCGGCAGGGCTACGACCCAAAGACGCCGAACCAGGCCGAGTTCAAGAATTTGGGCGAGTTCCTGCAAGCGGTGTATGTCGCATCGTTCAAGGGGATGTTGCATCCCGGTCTCAAGATCCACAGCGACCCGAACGAGCCGGATACCGGAAAGGCCCTGAATAACGGCTGGCTTGAAGCCAAGGATCTGGTTGAGGCTATCGGCGCGTCTGGTGGCTATCTTGTGCCGAACGAGCAGAGCACGCAGCTTCTAGCGGTCCCCGGCACACCGAACGTGGTTCGCCAGCGGGCGACCGTGATCCCGATGCGCAGCCGTGCGATCCAGTTCCCGGTGCTTGACCAGACCGGGACCACATCCGGCCAGCCCAACTGGTTTGGCGGGATGATCGCGCAGTGGACCGAGGAAGCCACGGAAAAGAACGAGTCAGAGCCCAGCTTCCGGCAGAAATTGCTTGTCGCCTACAAGCTGGCGATCTACACCGAGGCCAGCGATGAGCTTTTGGGCGACAGCATCATCAGCCTGGAGGCGCTGCTTTCGTCCCTGTTCCAGCAGACCACCGACTGGTACGAGGAGGAGGCATTCATCAACGGCACCGGAGCAGGCCAGCCCCTGGGCGTGGTCAACGCTGCGGCACTGAATGCCCCGACCCTTGTCGTGGCACCCCAGGCGGCAAATGCGGTCTCTGTGACCGACTTTGCCAATATGCTCGAGGCGTTTATGGGCGTGGATCCGGTTTGGATGATCTCCCGTCAGTGGATGAACAACATCATCGAGATCGCCGGACCTGCGGCTAACCCGTCCTACGTGTTCATCGACAACGTGCGCGAGAGCATCCCGCAGTTCCTCTTTGGATACCCGATTGTATGGTCTGAGCATATGCCGCTTCCGGGCGTCACGGGCTCGATCCTGTTGGCTGACTGGTCCAAGTACCTGATCGGCGACCGCCAGGCGACCACGATCGACGCATCCAAGCACTACCAGTTCCGACGGGACGTGACCGCGTGGCGCTCCGTGCATCGCGTTGGCGGTAACCCGTGGATGTCCGCACCGTTTACGTACAGCGACGGTTCTACTCAAGTTTCGCCTTTCGTGGTTTTGGGTGACACTGTAGCCACCTAAACTGATCAACGATAACATAGGGGGACCACGGTCCCCCTACTGAGGAGGCATCACAAGATGGAATTTACACGAGCACCATACGAGTACATGGACCCGCTGTTGCACGAGCCCGCCGATGCGTTTGGCGCCGCCGCGTATGTTTCAGCGTGGGTGAATGTCGGGCGGTACCACCGCGAGGCGCTGGTTCTCTCTGTGGGCGATATGGCACAGGGCGCAACGCTTGACGCGGAATTGTGGGAAGCGTCGGACGCGGCAGGCACCGGGGCGGCACTGATCGCCGGCAAAGCGATCACGCAGCTCACCCAGGCTGGCGGTGACGGCGACGAGTGCCCCATCATCAGCCTGCGCAACGAAGAACTGACGCCGGGCAATGCCTACGTCCAGGTCCGGTTCACCGTTGCCAACGCACAGGTCGAACTCGCCTACTTCCTGTTCGGACTGGTTGCCGACTACGAGCCGGTCCCGACTACGCGCTGGGGTGAGATCGTACCGTAGCACAGCAGCAACAGTACAGTGAGGGGGTAGCAATGCCCCCTCATTCTGAAAGGTCGGACATGGGCAAAGTTTGGGTCAGGCTGCTAACGTCAAAGACGTTGCCAGACGATCACAACCATATGCAGCGGTATCTCGCTGGTGAGTGGGTCGCGGTCAAAAAGCAGACGGCGCGCCTGTGGGTGGCTAGCGGTCAGGCTGAGATCCTACGCAGCGACATCCGGGCCAAGGTGGTCTCCCTGGCCTCGTGCGGGGTGGTCATCACCGGAGGCGATGTGGGGGCTGGGCAAGAGTTGATCACCTCGCGTTTTGGGGATCAACTTGACGTACAGACTGGGCCTCCATCGCTCCCCTACCCACAGACGCTACTCTGGGACGTAGGGACGCCGCTGCGCACTGAGTTGATGATGGTCGGCTTTCATCGGCTGACGTCTGGCTGGCAGGTCGCCGCGCCACTGTGGCGCTACCGCAAACTCGCTAGCGGCATAGGGACCCCAGAGGATCAGGAACTAACGAGGGAGGTGATCCACGATCTCCGCGTGCCGGTCTATGAGTCAGGGCTGGTGTACGTGCGCCGGTGCCCACAGACGCAAGACCTGATCGATGCGTGGATGGCAGAGCGTGAACGGGGAAAGAGTGACAAGCTGGCCTTTATGCGCGCGCTATACCAGACCAAGCCGATCATTTGCGCGCTACCGGTGACGTGGATAGCGGGGGAGGGACACCCGTGACCCGAGGCGTCTGCTACGTCGCCATTGGGCGCAAGGCGGTAGAAGCCTACGAGGGCGCGCGTGTACGCCTGGGTGAATACACCGATCTCGAGACTGACCTGATGGACCTGGACCGGTCGCAGGGACTAGCCGACAACCCGCGAGGGATGAACAGCGTCCAGATGTCCCGCTGGGCAAAGACGAACCTTGACCAGTGGAGCCCCTACGATGACACGCTCTACATGGACGCCGACACGCACACGCAGCACTCAGATGTAGAGGTCGGGTTCAAGATGCTTGAGGACGGGTGGGATATGGTCATCGTCCCCAGCGAGAAGCAGGGACGTGACTGGCTGTGGCACTGCGATGACCGCGACCGGACGGCGACGCTTGACGAGGTTGGAACATCGCTGCAGCTACAGGCGGGCGTGTTCTGGTTTCGCAAGTCTGAGCAAGTGGCGCGATTCTTTGAGGCGTGGCGCGATGAGTGGCTACGGTTCAAGAATCAGGATCAGGGGGCACTACTGCGGGCGCTGAACAGAGTACCGGTCAAAATCTGGCTGCTGGGCTATCCCTGGAATGGCGGCGCGGTTGTGGCCCATAACTACGGAACAGCGAGGGACAACTAGTTGAACATCCATATCGTGTGCCGGAATTGGAGAGATGACCGCGTGTTGCCGCGATTTGTCCGCTATCTCGTGCAGCACAACGGGTGGACTGTGAGCGACACGCCAAACCCGCAGGCAGACCTAAACTACATGGTCGCCTACTTTGAGCACCACAAGTTCGCCGGGTTCCGCGAGACGCCGGTAGCAACCTACCTGACGCACCTAGAGGACGATCCGAATAGTGGCAAGGTCAAGGCATTCCACAGATCGGCACAGACAGCCGACATCCGCGTATGTATGAATGAGATGTACCGGGCACAAGTAGAGAAGCGCCACGGGACAACGTTGCGGTTCCCGCTACCGCTGGAAGGGGAGAGGTTCACGATTAGCGCAGGCCGCAAAACGGGCGGCACTCCCGTGGTTGGGTTCTCGGGCTACCTGTACAAGAGTGGGCGCAAGGGCGAGCATCTAGCCAAGCGCCTCGTGCGCAAGTTCGCAGATCGCGCCACATTCAAGGCGTCGGGGCGCGGGTGGCCGTGTCCTACAAAGATGTACCGGTGGGACGATATGCCCAAATTCTACCAGTCGCTTGACGTGTTCGTGTGTACGTCGTCCGTCGAGGGCGGCCCGATGACGACGCTTGAGGCGATGAGCTGCGGCGTGTCGGTGGTCATCCCTCGCTGCGTGGGCCTGCACGATGAACTACCGGACACGCACGGGATCTACCGCTACGACAAGGGCGATGCACGCGGGCTAGAACAGGCGCTCAAGACCGCGCTTGACGAACTGGGCACCGTGGACCGAAAGGCGCTGCGGACAGCGACCAAACCGCATAGTGTGGCGGCGTGGTGTGATGCCAACGATGCCGCGTTCGCCGAGTTCCTGGGCAAGCACACACCGGAGCACGAAGCCAAGACCTACAACAAGCCGAAGATCAAGCCGATCGAATTGGTGGATGGTGAGTATGGGATCTACTGTGTCGCGTTTGGCCTACCGGCGCGGATGTGTGCCAAGCGGCTGGTGGACACGATACACGCCAATATGCCAGGCGTACCGGTCGCCGTCGTCAGTGACAAGCCACTGGGCAACGAGGACATCCCGATCCAGTTCCGCGATGCTGACATTGGTGGGCGCATTGCCAAGTTGAGCGTGTACGACCTGGCACCGCAAGAGTGGAAATCCATTCTCTACCTGGACGCCGATATTGAGGTCACCAAAGATGATCCGCGTGTGTATTTTGACTGGCTGGCTGACGGGTGGGAGTTCGTGATCTGCAAGGACGCGCATCTGAAAGACACAATGAAGGACTTTCAGCGGCGCAACAACACCGAGGAGTACACGCGGACGATCAACCAACTCGGGACCACCGAGGCGCTGCAGATCAACGGCGGCGTGTGGGGGTTCCGGCGGTGCAAGCGGACAAAGGCATTTTTCAAGCGGTGGCTTGACGAGTGGAACGTCCACAAGGGGCGCGACCAGGGGGCGTTCATCCGGGCGATGTACACGGAGCCGCTGCGTGTGCTGTGGCTGTGCAACGAGTGGAACACGCTCATTACCTGGAAGGGGCAACAGTACCCGCCGGGGATCAAGGGGAGTGCCGGTGTGCTGCATTTCGTTGGGCGCGCGCGCCGATGGGAAGGACAGGTGCCCACAGGGAAGGGGTTGACTGACCCCGAGGCGTGGGCGATGGTGGACAAGTTTCTTGCCGCACATCCGACGGGAAGGGCGAAGCGATGAGCCGTCCCCCGTTCACATTCCGAGGCACCGAGTTCAAGCACTTTGACCACGCCTACAACAACGCATCCTTGAACCTGCGGAGCGTGGAGGTGCCCATTATCCGCCGCTACCTGGCAGACAAGCGGCGGCGCATACTCGAGATCGGGAACGTCTTGATGCATTATGGCCCGACCGATTGGCCGATCATCGACTTGACCGAAAAGGGCGAGCGGGTACACAACATAGACATAATGAAGCACGAACCAAAAGAACCCTACGACCTGATCGTGTCCATCTCGACGCTAGAGCACATCGGGCAAGGCAAGTACGCCAAGCGGACAAGGCCCGCCCCGCTCAAGCGCATCGTCGGGCACATCAAGGGGATGCTTGCCCCCGGTGGCGTGTTTGTGGCGACGGTCCCGGTCGGGTTCAACAAGATGGTAGACACGGCGATTCTAACCGGCGAGACGGGAGCCGATCACGTCTGGTATGTGCAGCGTGTAGATGGGACGAATGAATGGCAGGAATGCACCAAGGATGCCGCGCTGCAAACGCCGAAAGGACGCTGGGCAAATGCGGGGGCAGTGCTACAGTGCGGATGGTTCCCGTGGGACGTGCTGAACCTGGGTGCGGGCAACAAGATCGTGCCCTACGCTGTCAACCACGACCTGATCCAGCACAGGCGCGAGATCGATGTGTGTGCAGACCTGGACTATCCGTGGCCGTGGCGGCAGGATTCATTTGACAAGGTGATCGCGCTCTCTGTATTCGAGCACCTACAGCGGACATTGTACGACACGATGGACCAGGTGTGGCGCATCTTGAGGCCGGGCGGTGTGTGCCAGATCAAGCTCCCCTACTGGAAAAGCGAGAACGCGCACAACGATGCGACGCACCACTGGCCAGGCTTCGGCCTGGGGGTTCTGAACCATCTGGACCCGGCGACCAAGAGCGGGCGCGAGTACAGCTACTACACAGAGCACAAGTGGAAAATCATCAAGCGTCCGACATTGAACCGCTCAGAGACAAGTTTCGCCGCACTATTGAGGGTCAGGAAATGAAGCTAGAGAATGACGCGACGAAAAACCTGGCACGTCCTGCGGTTGTGATCGCCAGCGTCCGTTCTGGGGGCACCTACCTGGCGCACTGTCTGAGCAATCACCCGCAGGTCTTTTGTGACCGCGGCGAGTCGTTGCACCATAGCAGCGTGTGGCACCGGCATCTACAAACGGGCAATGGGCAACTGCTCTACTGCCTGCTGCATATGCAGGGCTATCACGTCAGTATGTGCAAATTGGTTTACAGTCAGGCATTCGTGGGGCAGGCGTGGAAGTACCTCAAGAAACACAAGCCGCCGGTGATTTGGTTGCGGCGGGAGAACGTGGTCCGGCAGTCGGTGAGTCTACTCATCAACCGGGCGGCGCGCGGGGGCAAGATCAGGCGACCACAGCATACGTTCAAAGACACGGGGCCGCTGACCATTGGACTGAGTGCAGATGCGATTTTGAAGCAGGCGCGGGGACTGAGGCAGAGAGATGCGCGCACGTCCCGCCTACTCGCCAATTTCCCGCGCGTGCTCAAACTGACGTATGCCGACATCACCGATAGCAAAAAGCCGGGCAAGGTGCCGGTCAGCGCGACACGCAAGATCGTTGAGTTTCTAGGGGTCCGCTATGAGCCGCTGCGGTGTGACCTGGTGCGCGTGAATCCACAGCCGTTGTCGGAACTGATCCGCGACTGGCCCACTGTCAGGGACAAGATTCGAGATTCAGAGTTCGCCGTGTACTTGGAGGACCATGATGGCTGATTTGGTGCTAACCCAGGGGCAGTCATTGCCGTCTGGGACACAAACCCGCTACAAGGACATGGGGGACGGCACGCACGCGATGGTGGTATCCATTGGCGCAGAATTGACGTCAGATGGCGAACTGTGGACCACGGTCACGGAACGCGAGAATGATGTATTTGCGGTGTACTCTGCCACGTTCAACTCAGACACCTATGTGATCCTGGTAGACCGGGACAATCCGCTATGGCCGCACCGCATCCAGGGGCAGGGCACAAGTCGGATGGACATCACATCCATCTATTATTCTCTTGATCTCGGCGCAAATACGCAGGGACAGCTATTACTCGGCGTGATTACGAGGATCAACGGGGCCAATGCAGATATTGACTACTTTGCCGGGTTGCCATTCATCAATGGGGCGACACAGGAAGATCGCGTCGAATCGCTGCGCGGTGTGCCCTCGCAGGTCAAGCTAGATTTGAACGGGAACAGTATGCTACACGGGATCTCGAATCTCGCAGAGACAAACGTGGCAGCCGTCAATACGGGGGCGAATCTAGACAGCCCTGCAGGTGCGGGGTCTGTGACGCCCGCGCGTGGCGATTTGATTATGAAATACGGACACACCGGCGGATCGGCAACTGTGTCGATCTTTGTATTCTATCACGGACATTAGGCTGTATGGCTGACATCGTGCTAACACAAGGGCAATCGGTGCCCGCGACAATGCAGACTAGATACCGCGATATGGGCGATGGGACATACGCCCGCGTGATCAGTTTCCGGGCAGGCAGCGGCGGCACAGACATCGTGCTCTCCCAAGGGCAGTCTATACCGTCCGCAATGCAAACAAGGTATCAGGATATGAGCGATGGGACACACGCGCTCGTGCTGACGAGGGGTTAAGATGGCAGACATTGTACTGAAGCAAGGCGAATCGGTCCCGTCCACGATGCAAACACGTTATCGGGACATGGGCGATGGGACGCACGCCGAGGTGGTCTATGACGCCTCGACTGGCGGTGACTTTCCGGGGTCGTTCTCTACTCTGACAGTCGGGGACGTCGCGGGCGGTGACTATACCGAGTTCGAAGCCGACGGGACAATGCAGGCGCATGGGGATGCGACCACCTGGCGCGATGAACTAGGGCCGCTTTTGGCCTCTCGCCTACAGTCTCCCGCGTCAGACATCGTGCAGAACTTGGCAGAGGGAAGCATCACTTTTGAGGACAGCGCACGCTACCCGACGGATTACGTGGTCTACAACGTCCAGGTGAACCACGATTGGCTTGTGCAGTCAGATGTAGAGTTTCACGTCCACTTGTGGCAAGCGAACGCAGAACAGCCCAATTTCTTGATCGGCTACCGCTGGCAGGTCAACGGGCAGGCAAAGACGGCAGCGTGGACCAATGTGCCGTTGTCAACGCCGATCTTTACCTATGCCGCCGGGACGTTGAACCAGATCCTGGATAGCGGAATGGCAATCACGCCGCCCGCAGCGGCAGAACTATCGGACATCGTGCAAATCCGGCTGTACCGGGACTATACCAACGCTTCGGGGCTGTTCTCCGGCGCGGAGACCTCCGGGCTAGACGTGGACGTGACAGCAGCGGATATGCACCGCCAGTCGGACACGATGGGATCTAGACAAGAGTACGTAAAGTAGGGCACGTGCTAACATTTCGAGGTAGTGGGCCAACTCAATACGATGACATCAGCGGGATGGTTGTGTGGAAGGGGCGTGGGGCTGCTGCTAACTGGTGGGACCCCAACAATGTCGGCTTGTCCGCTGTGGCTGCATACCGTGCGATCAACTCGGTTGGTACACCTTGGAGCGGGGGACCGACCGCATACGCGCAGACGCTTGTCAACCTCGTTACTCCCGGCGTCAATGACCTGGTAGAGGGCAACGGCGCGGTTAACTGGGTCCAGGCGTCGGGGTGGGACTTTGTAGCGGCGAACTCGCAGTATTTTGACACGGGGCTGGTTCCGGCGAACGATCAGAGCTGGTCTATGTTTGTGCAGTTTGCGAATGTGATCAACAATGGCGTTGCGGCAGGTAGCCGTGGGGCCGTGCCTCGATTCTTTTTCTTTGTTTATCCTGATGACGGGGTAAATAGAGTTCAATATGGCTCAGGGGGTGCGGGGGCACAAGGACCGCAATTGTTATCAGGGAATCTCGGGGTATCTGGAACGAATGGCTATCGAGACGGTGTATCAGAGATCGTACTGGGTGTTGGTGGTGCTAATCCAGATTCAATATTCATCGGGGGATTGGGGAATGTAGGAGCATTATTGCTACCTATCACCGCTGACATCGAATCTATCGCTATCTACAACGGGGGCGCGGCAGCGGTACAGGCAGAGGCGGCTAGCATAGCGGCGGCTATGGCGCAACTTTGAGGTTTAGGAGGATCAATGGCAAGTCAGCACATCAACATCGAAGGCACGGCATCCAGGCTGGCGGCAGACGTGCGCCGATTTGTGGACCAACTACGTGCTTTGCAGGCATTGGGCATCAAGGTCAAGGACATCTCGGATCAGTACGCGACGGGTGCGGATTGGGCATCACTGGCGGCTGCGTATGGCACAACTGCGGCTGATGCAGAGATCGTCTACAACCTGATCACCAATGTGCAGGACGACTTGGACGCCGCCGATGTCAACGCGCTTATTGACCGGGTGGGATAGGTGAGCTATGAGTGTACCGATCGCTAGAAACACAGCAGGGCAGGAGGTCTACTTTTTCCTGTTCAGCGGTGCGGACATCAACCTGACGCCGACCATTGCCGCTGGTGATTTCCAGATCAGCATCGACGGTGGGGCGTTTGCTAACCTTGCCACGTTGCCGACCGTGACGCCTGCGGCTGGCGGTCAGGTGCGCGTACAGCTATCCCAGGCGGAGACGAACGGCGTCTCTATTTCCATTCGAGCGATCGATCAGGCTGGCGGGGCTTGGGACGATGTGTCGCTGACATTCCGCACGACCGTGCGAACCGTCGATGACCTGCTGCATTCCAGCGAGGTGTACGAGGGGACGCTGACGCACAAGGAAATCGTGCGCATTCTGTTAGCAGCACTTGCTGGCCTGTCTACCGGTGGGGGCACAGCGTCGGTGGCATTCCGCGATGTGGGGGACACAAAGGACCGGATCGCCGCAACTGTGACGGTCAATGGCAACCGAACTGTGATCGCCCTGGATGGCTCATAGTGTACTGGCCGCACAGTTCCCCGTACTGGCCGCGGGTGTTTTTCTACTGGCCTCTGCCCTACCGGTGGTGGCCGTGGACCATCTCGATCGGCAAGATCACGATCGGGGACGCGGGGACAGGCGCGGTGGTGGGCGATGTGGGCATCAGTGCGACCATCGGGGACGTATCGGCAGGGACAGCTACAATCGGAGATGACCCATAATGGCGACTCTTTCAGTCAACACATACGACATCGGACAGGCGGTGCGCTGTGATGTAGTGTTCGCAGACACGGCAGGGACGGCGACCGACCCAACTACGGTGACATTCATCATCCGCGATCCATCGGGGAATGAAACGACCTACACGTACCCACCGGCGGGTACCATCGTCAAGGATGGCGTGGGTGACTATCACGCTGATGTCACGCTGGACGAGGCCGGGTTGTGGTACTACCGGTGGGAAGGTACCGGTGCCCTCGTGGCTGCGTCTGAACACGGGTTCTATGCGCGCAAATCGGAGATCGTCTAATGGCAAGTACAGCGGTATACGCGACGGCTCTAGAACTGAGATCGGAGATTGAGAAGGACAAGAATGCCAGCGATGGCGTGCTGGATGTTCTGTTGGGTGCGGCCTCGCGGGCAATAGACGGCTACACCAACCGGATCGAGGACGGCTATGTTGCCCCGGATGCGGCGGTGGCGCGCGCGTATGTGGGCAGTGGCAACCGGTTTCTGATGATAGACGAATGCATCCAGATCGACTCAGTAGCGGTCAAAGAGTCACCGTCTGACACGACCTATACCGCGTGGGCTGCGACTGACTGGAATGCGGCAAGGGGCGCCCCGGACTTCCCCAAGTTCTACGGGACGCCGTACACCTTGCTCGTGGTCACTATCAGCGGGAGTGAGGCAGTATTCACGTCAGGGAGTGGGTCGTCTGCCACTCACCTATGGCCCGACACGCGCTACCACGAACACGATGGACAATACCGGGAACCAACGGTGCAAGTGACCGCCAGGTGGGGCTATGCCGCGGCTGTCCCCGACGCGATCAAGCAGGCGACCATTATGCAGGCCGCCCGCTGGTTCGAGCGGCTAAAGGTGGGGATGGCTGATAGCCTGGCGACAACGGACTTGGGAGAGTTGCGCTTCACGCAGGCATTGGACCCAGATGTGCAATTCATTCTCAGGATGGGGCGGTGGATTCGTCCGCCGATGACCGAATGAGCGAGGTCAAGATCACGACCAAGGGGCTGCGAGAGGTGCAGCGCAAAATGGAGATTGTGGCAAAGGATTTGAGGGGGGATGAGGGGTCCCCGCTGGTGGCTGCGGTCGCAAAGTCTACCCTCGCCGTGGAACGTGTGGCGAAAAAGAAAGCACCACGGGATCGGGGACGACTGCGGGCCAGTATCACGCCGGAGATCCGCACGCTGGCACCAAAGACGATCCAGGGCGTCGTGGGCTCGAATCTGAAATACGCGCCCTATCAGGAATTGGGTACCCGTCCGTTTTGGGCAAAGTGGGGGCCTCTGTTCAGGTGGGCAATGCGTAAGGAAAAGGGCAATGTTCAAGCCGCTGGATTACTTGCCGGGAAAGCACGCAAGGCTATCAGAATAGCGGGCGTCAAGGCAAAGCGTTTCCTCCAAGGCGCACTAGAGGACCGGCGGGAACAGATCAAGCGCATAATGGACCGCGCACTAGACGCGATAGTGAGGAAATAGTGGCAGTCACCATAGCGGAAATCTGCACAGACACTACAACGGCGCTGACGGGCATCACGACGGCGAACGGGCTCACGATCTTGGCAGACAACTATAACGAGATCAAGGAGGGAATGCCCGACTATCCGCTGCTCGAGGTCTACCCGGAGAATTTGGAGGTAGACAGCCGCACAGAGACGGACGCAACCACGCTATCCAAAGGCGTGCGTGTGCATAGCCTGACCGTACACGTTGACGTCTATGTGCATACCCGTAACCAGATCGACGAGAACATGGAGGACGTGGTTGACTGCTGGGATGCAATCGAGGACCGGCTGGAAAGTGGCGCGGCGGGCGGGGCCGGGTGCCCGATTTTTGGCAACGAATTTATCCGTAACATCCACTGGACGGCGGAGCGGGTGATCTTTGACCGCCAGTCGCTTCTCTATTCTGGCATCCGGTTTGTCCTGGTGATGGAGGTATTCTGATGCTCTACTACATCCACAAGAACCTGCAGTATGGGAATGGGTTCATCGGCAAGGGATGCGTCCACCCGCTCGAAGGGCTAAAGCGTGCTAGTCTGGACATCCTCGTGACAAAGGGTGTGATCTCTGTATTCAACGTCCCGCCGATGGACCAGCTCCCCGGCTGGCGTCTACGGTTCAAGCGGTTTGAGGAGCATGGCATCGACGTCCACCGGTTCTTTGCGATGGGCGATGACGAGATAGCAGATGCAATAGGATCACGCCCGCACGTGATCGCAAAGTGGCGGGCAGAGTTGCGTGAATTGTTGGGATTGAACCGGGCCAAAATACGGTCCGGCTGAGCAGGATAGTTTCTACTGGAGGTAGAAATGCAGACGAGTGGCGCAGTTCCAAGGAGTTGTGGAAAGCTAGAGATCAACCTGACGGCGGATTGCTCGGGGTCCTGGGTGGACATTTCGGGCGAAAGTACATCGCTGGCACAGCCGACGCAGGACCGGCTCAACGATGTGATGTACACGCTGGACGGGCAGGGCGCGATCATCGAGGGCGGCAAGCTGCAGCCGATCGATCTGACGTTCGTCATCGTCTATACCGAGGTTGCGCTGGAAGCGTGGGACCAGTTGCACGACAAGTGGGTAGCGGATGAGTGCTCCCCCAAAATCTGCGTGCGGTGGTCACCCAAGGGCGGCGCGGTTGGTGATGAGCAGTACCAGGCGACCGGCGCGCTGATGACGCAGATCGTCTACCCAGAGATGGACGCAGGGACGGGTGGTCCGACGCCAGCAGGGTTCACGGTGCGTGCGGCGCGGCTGTTCCGTTCAACCATCAGCAGCTAGAGATAGCTAGAAAGGCTAGACAATGACAGAGAAAGCGGACGCCCCAAAGGTGGCCCGGCGTTCGACCTTGCAGATCGCAACCCCGGAGATCCAGGGGGATGATTCGTGGGTTGAGGTCGTCGTGTTCACGGTGGGGGAGCGGCTATCATTGCCTGCAAGCATCATCAAGAACGAACTCATCAAAGAGCGCGTGATCGGCTGGAACTGGGTGGACAAGGCAGGCGACCCACTGCCCCAACCGGACGGCACTGACGAGATGATCAACGTGTTGACCACATTTGAGGTGGCCGCGCTCTTTGACGTGGTGATCGGGTTCCCCACCGTTGACGACCTAAAAAACTGAGGCTGCGGGTTCTCAACTTTCTCAATACAGGAGAGAACCCGCCCGAGGACTGGCTGCGCCGGGAGATTCAAAAGATGTACAACTGCACGCCGCTAGAGGCCCTGGCGCAACCGTGGCACCTGGTACGGCGGGACATCGAAGCCGCAAACGCGGAAGCCGAGATGCGCAACCTAGAGCGCAAGCTGCAACCCAAGTGAGGCAGGAATGCCACAGAGACACACGATTGAGGTCGGCATTGTCGTCAAGGATGACGGTAGTGTCGTCGTCGAGAAATTCAACGACCAGCTAGAGCAGACCGAAGACCAGCTCAAAGCGGCTGACGAAACCGGGAAAAAGTTTGGCGCGTCCTTTGACAACTTTGTGCAAGGGGCCTATCAACGTGCTGGGCAGATGGCTACCGAATTTCTGACCCAACTCCCCGCGCAGATCGTGGAACTGGGCAAGCTGGGCGCACAGGCCGAGGCTGCGGAATTGCGCTTTGAGCGGTTCGCCGGTGGTGCGGAGGAAGCCGAGGAGTTCCTACAAGCGTTTGCCACCGCCACCGATGGGACTGTGGACAAGATGGGCGCGATGTCATCGGCTGCCCGCCTGCTACAGATGGGGCTAGTCGAAGATGCCGACGAAATGGAGACCGTCGCGGCACTAGCGACGAAACTGGGCGACCAGACGCAGGGGGCCACGGACAGGATAGCCGACTTTTCGGCGTTGTTGGCAAACCAGTCGATCCCGCGCCTGGACAACTTTGGCATCAGTTCAGGGCGTGTGCGTAATCGCATCGAGGAGCTGCAAGCCGCAACCGCCGACATGTCCCGCGAGGAAGCGTTCAAGATCGCCGTGATGGAAGAGGGCGCAAAGTCCCTTGAGAAATTGGGCGATACGTCCGAGCTGGCCCAGGTCAAGATCGACAAAGTGACGGCGGCGGTTCAGGATGCCAAGGTGGGCATAGGCGAGTTGCTGATTGGGCTCGTGGATACCATCGGCGGGGTGGATGAATTTGCGGCGCGGATCCGGAGGCTGCCTGAGACTATCAGCCAGGTGGCTATGCTTACCAAAGCCTGGTCTGACGCGATGGCGGTATCCAAGGGCAATGTGTTCAACACCCGCGATGCTCTGGACGAATTTGAGAACTCACTCAAGCGGCAGGTGGCAGCACAGACTGACTTTCAGGTAGCATCTGAGGAGGTGCGCTACGGGTTCACATTGGAACAGGAAGCAATCGAGACAACCAGCGCCGCGATGCTATCCTACCAGGAGACGGTTAGAAATGGCATTGTCCCCGCTGGCGATTCGACACTAGCACACAACCAGTACGCGCAAGCGATCGCGTCGGCACAGGCAGCACAGGATGCGGCTATTGCGGCGGCGCCGACATATCTCGAAACGCTGACCGCACAGACAGAAGCGGCAAAAGCAGCAGCGACAGAACAAACAAACCTCCAGCAGAGTCTGATGGGTGCAACAGACGCACAAATAGCATCGGCGGCGATCACTGAGTTGGGTGAGTTGATGGCAGAGGACACGATCACCGCCGAAGATTACGCGACTGCTGTGACAGAAACGCAGATCGCTTTTGGTCTTGCAGACGAGGAAAGCATCCGGCTCTCCTCTAGCATCTTGGAGCTGGTCGGTGATTTTGGCGCTGGCGAGATCGCGGCAACGGACTTTGACGAAGCGCTGCAAGATGTCATTATGAGCGCCAGCACGGGGCAAGATGAGGTTGAGGAATTAGCCACGCTGATCGATGACATACCGGACAAGAAACGGGTTGATATTGAGGTTGTGATCACGGAGCGCGGTACAAGTTCAGCAGTACCACCTACAACCACTGCACGCCCGACAGATACAGGTCTCCAAGAGGGTTTCCAGACCGGGTTCGATGGAATGGTCGGTCCCGGCTTCGGGGGCCCGCGTCGGATGTTGGTCGGTGAGGGTGCAACCCCTGAGCGCGTGATGGTCCAGCCGATCACCAACAACAACTTGACCGTCAACACGAGGGCGACGCAATCCAGCGTCATCCAGGACTTTGACCTGCTGAACTCGATGAACTGACAGAACGGATAGGCAATGAAAAAACTCACTACGCTTTTGCTGGCTCTGTGTTTGGTGGCGTGCGGTGCGGTGGAAGCGCAGGAGACGTACACGGTTTATCTGCCCTTCGCCGCGTGCGATAGAGGAGACTGTTACATGGGCATCTGGTCGATCGTCGTACCGGAAGCGACAGACAATGAGACGCTGAACCCGAGCGGAGAGATCGCGGGCAACTTTGCCGCCGTGGGTGGCGGGACAATGACCCGCGTGACAACCGCGCAGTGGGTCGGTGTCTATTCGTACCGCATCCAGACCGCCGCGAACAATGAGGGCGGATCGGTCACGCTGCAGGCATTGGACAACGCGATCCATTATGTGACGGTGCGCGTGACGGGCACACTCCCTGCAACCTGGGACTGGTCGCTTGACAATGCGACGTACACCACGCCGACGCTGCTCAAGTCCTACGATACAAACTGGAACCTGTTTGGCTTGCAATTCCCCGCTGCGCAGGCGAACGGGTCCACCACACTCTACATCCGACAAAACGGCGCGGGCGCGGGCGACTTTAACATTGACGGTATCCAGGTCGAACAGAAGACCGGCTACTATACCACCTACTGCGACGGCGGACAAGAGGGCTGCGAGTGGAACGGCGCGGAGAATGCCAGCACATCCAGCCGCTCGGCGCTGTCCCGTGCCGGTGGCCGTGTGCGTCCGCTGACAGACTACTACTTTGAGATCGCCCGGATGGATGGCACCGGAATGCCCCCGCAGGAGTTGGGACTGCAAGAGTACGCCATTCTCCCCGGTGGCGAGATGACCAGCGTCCGTGAGGGATCGCTGGCATTCACGCTGACCGGTGCGATCACGGACACGGTGGGCATTGGATTTGACGACCTGGCAGATGTTCACGCGGCACGTGAGGCGCTGATCGCCCTATTCAGGCCGAATGCTTACCCATACGTGGACGGCGACCCACAGCCGGTACGGTTCCGGTACACTGGTGCGGCGACTGAGAAGGAACTGGCGGCGCACTACGAGGCGGGGCTAGAGCTGCGCATCAACGGACGCTTTCCGTGTTGGGAGCGTGTGGCGTTCCGGTTTATCGCCGATGACCCATTCTGGAAGGAGATCGGGAACGAGGCGGCGGTGCTGGATGTGGAGGATTCAGCGACATGGAGGTACATCGCTGGAAGGTTGCGGAGCACGGGACAGTGGGATGATTTGGGGCTGACAGCGAACCCAACCACCGGGGGATGGGTTACGGCAATGCTGTACGCCTCAGATGGTTACTTGTATATTGGAGGGCCGTTTACTGGTTGGGATGGTGTCGCAGGCCGAGACTATGTTGCACGATACAACCCTCAGACAGACACCTGGGAGACGGTAGGGGGAAATGGTGACTTTGCGACGGTTGGAGGTGGAATTGCTGTACTGATTGAGGGCCCAGATGGGACAATCTATGCTGGAGGCAATTTCACTAACGTCGCCGGAGATGCAAACGCTGACTATATTGCACAGTGGGATGGCGCAAACTGGTCTGCGGTGTCTGGTGGTGGAACAGGAATTGTTCGTGACTTGGCATTTGATGCTGATGGTCTTTTGTGGATAGTCGGGAGTTTCACCAACTGGAATGGCATCGCCAATGCAGATGGGGTTGTGACCTGGGATGGGTCGGCTTATGCGGCGCCAGATGTGGGCGTGAGCGGGGGTGGAATTGTATATGAGGTCGCGGTAGCGCCTAATGGCGATGTCTATGTGGTGGGCAGCTTTACCTCTATGGGAGGAGTCGCCCTAACCGATATTGCACGCTGGGACGGTTCAAGCTGGAATGCAGTAGCCGATGATTCGCTGACTGGACAGACATACGCTATCGAGATCGGGTCAGATGGGGTCATTTACATTGGCGGATCGTTCACAAATGCAAGCGGGGATGCAAATGCGGATCGAGTTGCTAAGACACGAGGGGCAATCTGGGAACCATTAGGGACCGGGGCAAATGATATTGTGTATCGGTTGGGCCTCGCGCCTGATGGGGTTCTTTATGCTGCTGGTGCGTTTACGACAATTGGGGGCATTTCCGTTCCAGAACAGACAGCACGGTGGAATGGCTCATCGTGGGTCGGTCTTGATATAAGTCTGCCGGCAGGAATCATATATTTGGAGGAGTTTGAGTTTGGTCCACCGGATCCCGTCATAACCCGTAATTATGATGTGTATCTGGGCCTGGATGCTACCGGCGCCGGAAATCTGGCTGGCACTGTGGATGTAAGCAATGACGGGACTGCGGAGGCTTTTCCAATCTTTACGATAGAAAGATCGGGAGGAACTTCGGCCAAGCTGATACAAATACGCAACGAAACCTTGGGCTTAGAACTCCTATTCGACTATGACCTCCAAGACGGCGAGACGCTAACCATCGACCTCGCACCAGAGAACAAGACAGTCGTGTCCTCGTTCGCTGGCGAGGTGCCCGGCGCGGTTCTCCCAAATTCCGACTTTGGAACGTGGCGACTGAACCCCGGCACCAACCAGGTAACGTGTTTCGTGGACAACACCGGCGCCACCATCACCGCCACGATGGAATGGCGTACACAGTGGGCGGGGTGTGACGACTAATGGCCGGTAACTATGAACTGTGGCTAGCGGACGATCAAGGCAACCGGAAGCTGCTGGTTGATGACTTCCTGTCCGTGACCGCCTCCAAGGTGGACGGCGACCGGGGGATGATCAGCGTCGTGCTCAAGGGCAACTTTGATGACTCGCTGCTCAACAAGGACTGGCAGTGGCATCTATGGCGCGGGCCTGCAGGCGGTACGCTATCCCTGTTTGACGCTTACCTGATCCGTAGGCCGAAATATCAGACAGTGGGCAGCGAGGAAACGATCGTGGTCAAAGGCTACGACGGCAAGGACATCTTGGGCCGTCGCATCGTGGCATACGCGGCGGGGACAGATGAAGCCGCAAAGACAGACGCCAGTGACGATATGATGAAAGAGATCGTCGAGGAGAACTTAGGCGCGACGGCAGGCGGCGACCGGGATATGTCCACGCTATTCACCATCCAGGCCGATGTGTCCGCAGGGCCGACGCTGACCAAGCAGTTCGCCTGGCGCAATGTGCTAGACGTGCTCCAAGACCTGCAAGAGGCCAGCCGGGCGGAAGGGACAGAGGTCTTTTTCGACGTCGTGCCGATCCCGTCCACTACCACGCTATCGTGGGACTTTCGGACGGCGACCGGGCAGCCGGGCGCGGATCTGACAAGCGGGGCTAACCAGGTCGTGTTCGACCAGTACCGCGGCAACATGCGCGACCCGTCCTACATTCAGGACTGGACGGACGAAAAGAACTACATCTACGGCCTGGGGCAAGGCGAGGGAGAGGACCGCGAACAGCAAGAGGTAGAGGATACAACCAGCTCAACCGCTTCATTCTGGGCGCGGGCGGAGGGCTACGCAGATGCCCGGCTTGAGGAGGACGCAGACGGCGTTCGTGAGGAAGCGCGGGCGATGCTTGAGTTGAAGCGGTCGCGGATCTATTTCAGTTCGCAACCGGTGGACACGCGCGGGACGCGGTTTGGCGTGGCGTGGAATTGGGGCGACCGGGTGATCGCCAGGTACAGGGAACTCGAGTTTGAGGCGATCATCAAGGCAGTGCAATTGGACATTGCCCCGAATAGTGGGGAGCGGGTTAGCGTGCGTTTGGAATATGAGGCGCCAGTATGAGCATAGATCGGGTTCTAGTCAAAAAGGTTGCTGGGCTTGAAAAAGAAACGCGGGGATCGCGGCGTGTCGAGGTCCAGAAGTGGAACCAGCACGCATTCAGTCACGCTATATCGACGATGCTAATGATCCCCGTGCTGCGTGGTCTGTGGCCCTGTGGCCCGGCTGGTGTCTCGGGTGAACTCATTGACGTTCAGGGGCTCGGCAATCACCTGACGCTGAACGGAAATCCCCAATTCGACTATGACGGCATCATCCCATACGTTGCCTATGACGGCACTGGAGACTATCACTCGATCACAGACGCGGCAAGCTCTAACGCTTTTGACATCGTAGCTACAGCAGCAGCGGAACCGTGGGTTAATGACAACGGGCTAACATGCTGGGCGTGGTTGTACCCAGAGGAGACATCCACGCTAGAGGATATTATAACCAAGTGGGTGGGGGCTGGAACGCGCTCATACAGACTTCGCATCGATGCGTCTGATCAATTCACGTTTACCATCAGCGATGACGGCACGAACAGCGATACAGCGACGAGCGCGGCGGTGTCGGTAAACAATTGGTACTTTGTTGTCGGGCGGTTCGATCCATCGACCAACGTAGATATTATCGTGAATGGGACAGAGGTTAATCAAGCCACAGCCCGCGCATCAGTGTTTAATAGTACAAGCGCATTCACGATAGGGGCACGTTCTGGCGGTGCAAACCACTACCAGGGGCGCGTCTCTCTCGCTGGTATTGCCGCCGCCTATCTCAGCGATACCCTCTGTGACCTGATGTTCTATCAGACCCGCGCACTGTTTGGAGTGTAGCTATGCCGACAAGTCCGTACCTGCAGGGGTGCCACGAGGCAATGCCCTTTGACGTGATGCCGAAGGGCTGGATCTTGTTTCTGGCTGAAACAGGACATAGCAGCACGCCACATCCCGGCATTGACTTTCGCCCGTGGGCTGACGCTGGATATGGGGTGATCTGTCGCATACAACACGAGTGGGGTGTTGGTGGTGGGTGTATCCCCAAGCCGGAGCACCTGGACGGCTTTATGTACCGCGTCGAGACACTGGCACAGAACAGCCGGGGATGTGACATCTGGACCGTTGCCAACGAACCCAACCACGCGCAGGAATGGCCCGACGTGTGGCCTCTCGAGCCGCCCTATGTGGCGCACGTGTATGACCGCTGCCGGGACGTTATTGACGGTGATGTGCTACTGCCCGCCGTGGCACCCTGGAATATCCAGATCGGCTATGACTGGATCGAGTATTTCGCCAGGCTGATCGAGGCGGTAGAGGACGTGGACGGGTTTGCTTTGCACGTGTACAGCCGAGGCGCAAACCCGGCGTCTATCACCGCGCCCGACAAGATGGACGCGCCATACGGGGCATACTTTAACGGGTTCCAGACGTACCGGGACTGGATGGCGGCAATCCCGCCCCGCTATCGTGACCGGCCTGCATACATCACCGAGACTAACCAGAACGCGGTATGGCTGGACGCCCCTAATACGTGGTGCCAGGAGGCATACCGAGAGATCAACGAGTGGAACCAAGACCCGACGCACCAGACGATCAGGGCGCTAATCCTGTACCGCTGGCCCAAGTACGACAAGTACAGCATCCAAGGCAAAGACCACGTGATCGCCGACTGGCAAAAGGCGCAGTCGGAAGAGTACACCTGGACAGATGAGCCGGAACCGCCAGACCCACCACAGGAGGGGACAGTGATCAACCCGAGTTTTGAGCAGCCGTATGAAAAGCAGGCCGGGACCGCGTTTGTTGCCGCGGGCTGGAAGTTTTGGTTCAACGAGGGCGATCCGCCGGCAGAGCAGAACCAAGGGCCGCTTGCTATGCCTGAGTACAAGGAAGCGCCGATTGCGATCGATCCGCACCGTGTCGCCGAGGGATTGAGCGCCCAATGCTGGTTCATTCAGTACAAGGTGATGGATGGCGGCGTGCGACAGGTCGTGCCGGTCACACAGGGCAAGCGGTACTATTTCACCGTCGAGGGACAGGCGTGGTGCTCGGACAGCGACAATCCGCACACGGCAGACGGGGAGCTGTACGTATCCCTGGGTCTTGACCCGTACGGGCGCGAGGACGCACAAGCCCAGGGGATCGTGTGGTCCCCTTGGCAGCGAGTGACCGCCAACTATGAAACCTACGCCAGTCAAAAGGTAGAGGCGCAGGACGGGGCAATGACCGTCTACATCCGTGCCTGGAACAAGTGGAGGCTGAAACACAACGACATCTATGTAGACGACCTGAAATGGTTCGAGGACGGCACAGATCCCGAGCCGCCCGACCCCCCTGACCCGCCGCCGACAGAGTGTCACGCGCTGACAGAGGAACAGGTACGCGCTATCGTTCGCAGCGAGATCCGCGCCGCGTTTGAGAATGTCACAGGGCATACTAGATTCGAGTTCGACACGTGACCGGAGGCCCATTTTGTCTGACGAGATTGCGGTCCAGATCGTTGAGGATGACCCAGTTGAAAGGCGACTGCTACACCAGATCCTCACGTCAATGCGGTTTACAGTATTTGCCGCTGACTCGCTGGGGATGGCGCTTGAGACCATTGACGAGGCGGACATACTGATCCTGGACCTACACCTGAACGGGGATGGTGCGGTGCTACTGCAGCACTGGGTAGAACAGCGCAAAGGCCCAGCACTGGTGCTATCGGCGTATCTGGATCGGGAACAGATCAACCAACACCTAGCCCACGGTGCGTGGAATGTCCTACAGAAACACGTACCAGGCGACACGATCAGAGCTATTATGCAGAAATACAGAGAGGTGATCATGACCTACCGGGAATGTGCAGAAAACAAGATCGAGATCCAGGCGCTACACAAGCGGGTCTCACGAATCAGGTATCTAGTGGTCGTGCTGGCCATTCTGGCGGCCGGTGCGGGTGTGGGGGGTGAATCCCTGATTGCGATGTTGAAAGGATGGTGGTGACATGACTATCTGGGCAGTGGTTGGACTTTGGCTTCTAGGATGCGCTCTAAGATTCTTTGTGCCGTACATCTTGGAGGGATTCCGGCTCGTGGCACAGGAGAACACCTGGAAGGCGTGGCCGGCGTGGGAGTGGAAGCTGTTGACGGCATTCCTCACGGCGTCGATGGTGTTCGGGCTATCGTTGATCCCCGAGGCGATCCGTGACGTGTGGATGGCGATGTCGGCAGAGGCGATCATTCTCGCGGCGTATGTTGGGGAGGACGTGACACGTCGAGCGGTCAAGGTGGCTGAGAAGTCACCCTAGCCCTTTATGAGGTTCAGCGCGGCGAGGCTATCCCCCCCTAGCTGATGACCCGCGCTGAGCCTCACCTTACGTCGTCAAACGGTAGCTGTTCCGGTTCCGGTACAAACAAGGGTGGTTGTGTGTCACGTACACGGTCGCGGGCTAGTTGTGCCGTGTCGGGGTCGATCTCGAAGGCGAGGTAGCGGCGGCCTAGCATTTTGCAGACAGCGGGGACGGTGCCGCCG
>Ga0180438_10001097_pt1 | contig 49153 bp, 50 predicted proteins | sample SS_ome_12_FD_132455 | JGI IMG/M metagenome (GOLD analysis project Ga0180438, IMG submission 132455) | Hypersaline lake sediment archaeal communities from the Salton Sea, California, USA - SS_3_D_2 metaG | ecosystem: Environmental > Aquatic > Non-marine Saline and Alkaline > Hypersaline >...
CGGAACATTTAAATGGGAATGACTTATGTCCCCCCATTCTCATCGGGTATTAGCTCCGGTTTCCCGGAGTTATGCCCGTCTTCGGGGTAGATTACCGACGTGTTACGCACCCGTTTGCCACTAACCCAAAAACAAAAAGTAAATGGGTTCGTTCGACTTGCATGCCTTAGACACGCCGCCAACGTTCATCCTGAGCCAGGATCAAACTCTCATAAAAAAATGATTTTGAGTACCCGTGAGATAAACTCGCCGGGAACCCAAAGGATAATTGACGTGATTAAAGTCTATGTAAAATAGACTTCAGAGGAATCCTATCACTATCTAAGCTGTAAAGACCAAAATTTAACTTAATCTAGCAGTTTTTACTGCTTCAATATAATATACTATTTTTGTTTATGTGTCAAGAGCCAAAACGGGTGGGTATTTTTAGGCTTATTTTAGCCAAAAATTTAAAAAAAATGTGGAAAAATAAAACCCAGTTAAGCATTAAATACTAACTGGGCAGAGTAGCTGCTATCCGGGGAAGCAGTTGTTACAAAGGAAAAAGGCAAGGGCTACTAAAAGTATTAAGACGGTGGCGAATCCAGCGTTGAGGAGCCAGTGCTTTTGTTTCCTTGTCACGGCTTTCCTCCTTTGGCGTTATATTCGGTGGCTGTTGACTTTCACGTCTCTGCCGAGAAATTCACGGGCAAGAGTGCAGTTGCTTGCCAGCTGGCCGCGGTCGTTCTCAAGGGCCATAAAGGCCAAGAGCCTTATCTGCTGATTGACCCGATGGGTCAGAGCGAGGCGCGCGCCAGTTTCATACTGGCCGCAAAGTATTGCCTGGTTTATTGCCAGTGACGCCCATTGGCCAACGATCTCTTCACCAAGCTCGAAGTAGTCGCCGATTCGGACAAGGCTGAACCAGTCTTCTTCGTGCTCCAATTCCATGATGCGAAGCTTTAAAAGTTTGATCAGCGTGGTAATCTCATCTCGCATGTAGAGGTATTCTTCATGCGTAATATCCAGGTTCGAAAGAAACCGCATGAATTCGATTTCCTGAACCGGATGGCGAACACGCCAGTGTCGGCACGCCTTGACGAATCCCTGGATCTTAATCAACTTCTCGTCCATCCACTCCTCCTTGAGTTACGCCTTCTTCTTGGAAAGATGAAAGGTTTTTCCTCCCCCCAAATAAAGGCGCGTTGACATAAGATGCAACCCATTATAGCACGGGTTTTATCTCTTGTCAACGCGTATGCAAGACGAGGGCCTTCATGGCCGGTCCGCCGGGCTAAGGTCAAGGGTCGGCTCGCCATCTTCATCGTCCTCCTCATCTCCGTTTAAATAGCTTTCAATAAGTCTTCTGATCTGGCTTTTTCCATGGATTTTGGGAAAGCTCTCCCAGAAATAAGGAATAAAGACGTCAAGCTCTTCGCCATTTTCCAGGATGTAGAGTCCGTCGAGCTCACCCTGGTAATTAGACCCCATTGTGCCGTCCAGGAAAAAGGCCAACCATGTCTGGTCTTCATTTGTCCTAATGATGACGGCGAAGATCGTCCCCTGAAGACCGGGGATAATGATACCGAAATGCGGGCTCGCGGTTACCGGTCCGGTAAGCTGGCCAATATCCACCCGCGAATCGTATGATTTTCTCAAACTTCGTTTGTCACCAAGCAGGGTGACAGTATCGGCAATCTTTCTCGGCATGGCTTCCTCCAATTTCAATGAGCAATAATTATCTTTCTCTACTCAGTAAAAACGATTAAACATCATCATTTTTTCATTCCTGTATAAATAATCATTTAAAATAAATAATTGTTTGTACAGGAGCACGACCAATCAAAGGCATTAGTCGTGCAAGTATAAGTATAAAGAGCTAGTGCATCAGGTTGTCATCTGTATCGACGTAGCTGTATTTGAGGCCGCGGGCATCCTCTTCCTCTGCGAGGTAGTCGGCATCTTCGTGAAGACGGCCGAGCGGCTGCCTGTCGTCCTGCCAGTTTTCGTCATCGAAGATAATGTCCTCTTCGTCGCGGTCCGCGAGTCTGTCGCGTTTAACGCTCTCGAAGTAGCGAAGCTCCTCCAGCCAGCGCTTCTCGCGCTCGGCTTCGATTGCCTCGAGCTCCTCGAGCCACGGGTTGCCGCGGGCAGCGAGCCGGAGGTTTCGGCGGGTGAGCTGGCGGTCGGCGCGGAAAAAGCGCTGCCGCGCTTCACGGGCGTTGCGGCGCTTGGCCTCGGTGCGGTCGATCGCGCGCCAGTAGCGGTAATCGCTGTTCGACTGGCTGAGGCGATTCCTGATGCGGCGTGAATTTTGGTTCTCGATCATCTCCATCATTCCTCTGACCTCCTCGGTTCGGCTTATTTGCTCTTTTCCAAATGCTTGGTGCAGGTGTCGTACACGCCGACAAGATCCTTATTGCACTGCTCGAGATCTTTCTCGCACTGCTCATATTTTTCCAGTTCAGAATCAAAGGGGTACTTAGTATACTGGTCACGCTTGGCCAATCCGACCATATTGTAAGTACGGCCGCGGCTAGCATTGAGCACGTCAACATAGCAAATCTGGACGTAGCTGCCAATTTTAAAGTTATCCTGTTTGTTGGCCAGGGCGCCCCAGTTCACATCATCAGGATCATCGGCACAATGCACTAGCAGGACCTCAAAGTCCTGGTTTATTTCCTGTATACTTTTAATGATTCCCCCGCGGCTGCAGTCCATTCTCTCCAGGTCATGTGGTATGGGCCGCCAGAGGTCGGGTTCGGGGCCGGGCTTATGGCGTAAACCTACCAGCAAAGAAATCAAGCCTATCAGCGTTAGCGCAATAAAGAATGCACCTATGATCAAGGGAATTTTCTTCGTATCGATGCTTGACATTGCTTCCCTCCTTTATTGAAAGCAGCTTTATTTGTGAGGTCATCTATTGTTAACGATTTTTTCCGCATGAGCCGTGAATTATCTGTACCATCGGAATTATTTGTTTGTCCAATACCGACAATTATCAATTCGCGTCTCATGTGGAAGCGCAACTAATGACTCTAGCACAGAATCAAAAGTTGCGCAAGGGATGGGCTAAAAGGCGGGAAACAGGCGGGATGAGAGCAGGCTTTCGGTCAGCCGGCAATAGGCATGTTCGGCTTCCTGATACCAGGCAAGGCCGAAGGTGTGGCCGAGTTTGCCCAGCTTGAAGCTCGCCTTGGTGGCGAGCACCAGAGAGAAAATCGGCAGAAGAGCTGGCGCGTAGAAGAGTGCGACAATGATCATCGGGATCATGGCCGCCTCCGGTTGCGCTGCGTCTTGTTCTGCCGCCGCAGGTTATCCAGGAAAAGTCCGGTAACCACAATCATCATGATAAATCTCATGGCAACCTCTCTTCTTGCTTATCCCGGCCGCTCTCGACCACCTGAAATGCCTGCTGCTGGTCCTGCTTAAAGCTGTAACCGAGCCAGAGGACTCCAAAGGCAAGTACGGCCATGACGAGAAATAGTGGCAGCAAAGTCAGGAAATTCTTTTTCATTGTATGTGCCTCCTAGATAATCTCTTTTCCAAAAAGCTTTTCGTATGCCATCACCGGCAGGGTTGCCGGCGCGCCAAGCACGAGCCGCGCAAAGCGGCACTCCGGCGCTTCGTCCTTGCGAATGTCAGTCAAACAGTAGATGCCCGCGCCAATGGTCCAGCAGGCAATGTTCCAGCCCGGCGCGATCATGGCGCAGTAGATGAGCATCATCTTTGTTTTTTCTTTATCCAATTTCCGCCTCCTTGCGGTGAGTTAAGTTTTAAATCTGCTCACAAAAGCTTACCGCTATATGTGCCAAGCTTATGTCAACAGTCAAGAATAAGAAAAAAAGAAATAAAGACATACAGAAATAAAGAAATGTAAACATACTGTCTCAACTTGCGGATATTTGCCTGAGTCAGAATGCGTACGTTTTATTTTTTTTCTTCTTTTCTTTTATCAATGTTCCTTGTCGATACCACGAAGCATTTCATGGTCTCGATAGGGAGCCCCTCTTTGTTTTGTGCAAAACTTTGAGGGGCGGTTAGGTGGGCCAATAAAGGCTAGCACGTAGGCGTTCTTGAGCCGTCAAGTTCGCGTATGGCCATGATGCAGAGATTCATGGCCCGGTGTCTCTGGTATCCTTGTGACTCCAGGTCATTGATCACTCCAATCATCGCCTTCCGGTCGTTGACCGCTCCGGCGTCTTCGATCATCATTTTGATGATTGCGAACTCCTCGCGATCCACTTCGATGGGGATGCGCCCGTCGAACCACAGGGTTATACTTTCGCTTGTCATATTTATCTCCCGGCCTTTTAGCCTATAAAATTTCCTTGTCGATGCCACGAACAATTTCATGGTCTCGATAGGGAGCGCGACCAGATTCAGGGGATGAATCTTTGTATGGTCGCGCAAGAAGATAGGAAAGAGCTTTAGAACGTGAAAGCGAGAATGCGGTCCGAGGTCACCTCGACCGAGGTCCACTCGTAGCCGGACTCGCTTGCCCACTGCCACTGCGGATCATCGACGTTGAGCCACACGCGGTGGTCCATTGTGCCGATGAAGTAGGGCAGGAAGACGTAGGTCGTCGTTGGCACGGTGAGCGACACGGTGGTGCCGTCGCCGTCGTACACAACGCAGGGGTCGTGTTCGGTTGACGAACGGTGGATCCACGGGTCGATCATCTGGAGTGACCAGTCGACATGGCCGTAGGCCACGCAGATCTGAGCGATCTCCTCGCCCTCGGCAAACCACCTCTCGGAGGTGTGCGCCAGAGCCGTGTCGCGGTTGGCATTGATCGGGCCGGAAATTTGGATTTCGCGGTAAGAGCCGTGATCCAGCCCTTCGACAAAATACTCGTCTCCGCCCGTGGTCGTGCCGCCGCTCCAGGCGCCGGGCCGTCCGGAAATGTCGACTTCGTACACCACGTCCGAGTTCACCCGCATTCGGGAAAGCATCCACTCGCCAACGTTGAACCAGACGCGGTGACGCGGCGTGGTCACCTCTTCGCCAACGGCAAAGAGCATGAAGACGAGCGTTCCGCTGTGCTCGGGGCGGATGGGCAGACGCAGGGTGTTGGTCGAGCCGTCGCCGGCGTAGATCCGGCAGGGATCGAACGAAGAGTCGGTGTGGTACCAGTAGGGATCCCAGATCTGGTCGTTCCAGTCGGCACAGCCGTGGGGCTGTGAGGGATCGCGGTCGCAGTAAGTCGCACAGATTGAACCGACATCCTCGCCCTCGTGCAGGGCACGCGGATTTGAGGTGAGCACCCGTGACCATGAATCATCGAAATGAGCCACGATCGCAAGCTCAACGTACTCGTCGTACACCGTTGCCGTGATGCGATAGCGGTCGGTTACTGTGCCGCTGCCGCAGACGCCGTCCTCGTCGATTGCGCCGTCGCCGTCATTGTCAACGCCGTCGCAAACTTCGATTCCGCCGCTGCCGCAGACTCCGCCTTCATCCACCAGAGTGTCACCGTCATTGTCCACGCCGTCGCACACCTCGGTGCCGCCGCCGCCACACACGCCGCCTTCATCCACCAGGCCGTCACAGTTGTCATCACGGCCGTTGCAGGTTTCCGCCGGCGGAATGCACAGGCCCCAGCTGCAGGAAGAACCGCAGTCCTGGGTGCCGGTTGAGCCGCAGCTCGTTGTACAGGCACGGCTTGAGCCGGACGGGCAGGTGAATGTTTCATCCACCAGTCCGTCGCCGTCGTTGTCGTACCCGTCGCACACTTCGGTGCCGGTTGGCGGGGGAGTCGTTCCTCCGGAACCGCCGCAGCTGCCGATTCCCCAGGCCGTGATCGCGGTGTTGCCCGCGGTCCGGCAGAGGTCGCCGCCGAGCACGAGAGACGAGACATCCATGCGGAGCGTTGCGCCCCATGAAGTGATGACTGCCGGACGAACCTCGGAAAAACCGCACAGAGTGAAGTTGACCGGGTTGCCGTCGCCAGACTCGTGAGTGCTCGGGCGGTAGTTGATCGAGAAGCACGGGCTTGCGTCACATCCGCTCAGCGCGTCGTGATAAGCCGTTACCCGAGAAACATACTCGCCCTCGCCGAGCGGCCGCACTAGGCCATAGCCGTCAGTGGCGTCAAACCAGAACGTACCGGAAAAGTTGACGCAATCACCGATTGCCACGCCGGAAAGGCGGTTGACATGGTCTGAAGTGGACGGCGGCTCCCAGAACGTATCGCAGTCCGGGTCGTCGATATCCACCAGGCCGTCATGGTCGTTGTCCAGACCATCATCACAGATGTCGAGCTCGGGAATGGCCGGGCAGCGCAGAACGTAGCGCGTCACCCCGCCGACCGAAGTCGCCGCCCGATAACAGGGCTCGGGATCCACGAAATCGAACCTCGAGAGGTCGACGTCGTAGTTGGTGCCGCCCAGGGTGAAGAAAAACGAAGTGTCTCCACCGCGGTGGTACCAGGCACTGCCGGGCACGCCGGTCTCGGACCAGTATTTGCAGATCTTGCCGTCACTATATGACCAGGCGTTCCATGAGCCGAACGCGCAGATCGCACTGGGACGGCCGGGCAGGGTTGAGAACGTTGATCCGGTGAGGTCCCCGTAGAGGCGGGTCTCGACCGCATCGGCAGGATTTGTCACCCAGTCCCGGTACGTTGCGTACAGGGAGCCGAGCGGCGGTTCGGGGCCGGGAAGTTCGGGCTCGGAGCTCGTATCATCCGCCCCGGTGTCGGTGGGAACGTCCGGCGCACTGTCCGGCGTTGTGTCGGGCAGGGTGTCGGGGCTTGTGTCCTCGGCCACGTCAGGGTCGGTTCCGGCATCGTCTAGCGGCACGTCGCTTGCCGTGTCCTCGGTCGTGTCGGCAACCGTGTCGGTTGCCGCGTCCTCGGCCGGAACGCACTCGTCTTCGTCAACGAGTGTGTCGCCGTCGTCATCCCATTTGTTGCCGCAGACCTCGGTCACTTCCTCGGACTCCTCCTCCGAGTCGCAAAGGGCATCCTCGCCCTCTGCCTCGTCCTCGAACTCGTAGGTCATGCAGGCCGTCATGGCCCACCAGGTCAGCACTGCCAGTGTCAGGGTTTTCCAGTTCATCGGTTTGCTCCTTTCCTATTAAAGCAAGTTGTTTTTTTGTAAGTTCCTCTGTTGAGGCCGTGAATAATTTCACGGACTCAGTCAAGAAAAGAAATAAAGAAATATAGAAAATAAAGAAATTAGTTGAGCTTTATTTTTTGCCCAGATTTTTCAGGGTGAGAAAGGCTTTGGCTTTTCTTTTTTTCTTTATTTCTTCTTTTCTTATTCAAAGTCCTTGTCGATCCCACGAACAATTTCATGGTCTCGATACGGAGCCCCTCGATTCTGATAAGTCAGAAATTTGAGGGGCAAAGAAATCTATTCTGGCAAAGCGCAAATTGACGGAGGCTCCGGTCGCAAAACGGTCGGGCTATCCTTCAGGTGGCGAAGATACCGAACTCGAGCCGCCATTTCGTCGAGCACTGCCTGGACGCAGGGCTGGCTCATGGCACAGTCCGGATCCTGACAGCCCTTGAGCCCGTCCCAGTCTTCGTCAAAATCGCTGTTGCAGATTTCGGCTGAAACAAGGGGCGTCTCATCGGACTGTTCCGGCATGTCAGTACAGGCAGAGCCGGCGCTGAGCACCAGCGCGATAATCATGGTACGAGCCACAGCGCACCTCCCAATTTTTTAAGGAGGCGGAATTGCCTCCTGCTTTGGCAAATGGTATTTAAGGAACATACTCTGGGAGAGAGTAATATGTTGGCCATTTACCAAAACAGGAGATAATCCCGTAATTCAGCAAAAAATTAAAAAGGGCAAAGTCAGTTCAGGAAGAGAGGAATGCTCTTTTCTGTTCTAACTTCACCCTTTTTTAGCTCAATTAGGCGATATTGCCTTATTTAAGCAAAATTTGGTGAATACTCTCTCCCCGTATTTTTTTGATTTTTAACAGTTAATAATAACACATTTTTTGGCTTTTGTCAAGAGTGGCTGACAAATAAAAAAAGGCCGCGATTAGTCTGCGGGCCATTTAATCTAACAGATTATTTTGAATGTTTTTTTCTCCATTTTTCAATCTCGGCGTGGTTGCCGCCAAGCAGAATTTTGGGCACGGCTTTGCCCTTATATTTTTCCGGCCGGGTGTACTGCGGATGTTCTTTGTGCCCCTTTTTTGTGTAGGTTTCACCCTTAAGCGAAACCTCACTACCGACCACTCCGGGGATGTGGCGGCCCACGGCATCAGCAATAATCATAGCACCCAGCTCGCCGCCGGTTATAATATATTCACCCACGCTCAGCTCTTCATCAGCTACCAGCTGGCTTATCCGTTCATCGACCGAGGAATAGCGGCCGCATAAAAATATGAGCTGGTCATAACGCTTAAGCCGTGGAACATCTTTTTGACAAAATATTTTACCTCTGGGTGAGAGCAGAATTACGCGCGATTTCTTGCCTCGTTTTTTTATAGCTTTAACCGCACGGTCAAAAGGCTCAACCATCATAACCATTCCGGCACCACCGCCATATGGTTGGTCGTCAACTGACTTATGTTTATCACGAGTCCATTTCCTCAGGTTATGCGCTTTGATTGTAATCAATTTTTTCTTTATTGCCTTACCTATGACTCCCACCTCAAAATAAGGCATAAAGACCTCAGGAAAAATAGAGATAAAGTCGAATTGTATTGTTTTCTTTTTCATAATAAACAAAAAACGCGGTATCTATATGATACCACGTTTTTGTCCCAAATTTAAAGGGAAATGTTTGAAATTATATATTAAGGTCGTCAACTGCTGAAGTATCAACATCAGCACTTTTGCGGCCACGTGTGCTACCTTCTGGCTCGTGGATTTTAAGATTAACGCGAGCGTTATTCTTAGCACCAACGATTTTCAGCAAGGTGCGAATGGCGCGAGCTGTCTGGCCTTGTTTACCAATCACATAACCCATATCTTCCGGGTTGATGTGTAGGGTGATTAAGACGCCGCGCTCGTCAACCATGCGCTCGGTCTTAACATCCTTTGGATGACCGACAATGGCCTTTACAACCATCTCGACAAACTCTTGATCATCGTATTTTGCCATATCTTTGAGTTTTTTATTTAAAGAGCGGAAAATCCGCTTAATTAGCCGAAGCCTCCGACCGGATTATCCGCCGCCAGGGCGGAAGTAAGCCTCGTTATCAGCATAATAGCACGAAAAAGCGATTTTGTCAATGGAGTGTTTGGGATAAAAAAAGACCCACACTTGGTGCGTCTCGCTCTAGGGAGATAGCTCTCAGTGTGGGAGTATAAGTTGTGTTGCGACAGTGGGAAGCAACTTTAGGGCCGTTTGCCTTCCCTTGCGGTACCTTTGAGGTAAGCGGCTCGACTATGCTTTAGTTAAGGTCAAGCCTCGACTTCCCCATCGGTGGTGTGGCGCCCTACCGCCGTTGGGAGTTTTGCATCCCCTTGCCAAGCGCCTGTCGCGCACGAGCTTGGCATGCTTCACGAAGAACGAACGTGCTTAAAATATAGCACAGAATTAGCGATTTGTCAAGGTATAGGTTTTTAAATTAAAAAAAACCGCCCCTCGTTTTGGGGCGGATTTCTTTTGCTATTTTTTATCTTCAGGGGCTTTTTCTTTGGGCTCCTCGGGCTTGGTCTCTTCAGGTTTTTCTTCTGGTTTCGACTCTTCCTTGGGAGCTTCTTCTTTTGGTTCTTCAGTTTTAGGCTCCTCTTCCTTTTTTTCTTCTTGAGCCGGTTCTTCTTTTTTCTCTTCAGGTTTTTCTTCCGGTTTTGGTTCTTCTTTTGGCTCTTCCTTTTTTTCTTCAGCCGGCGCTTCTTCCTTGGGCGCTTCTTCGGCAGTGGACTCTTCAGCCGGTTTTTCTTCTTTTGGAGCTTCTTCTCCTCCAGAGGCGGATCCGCCTTCGGCGGATTTTTTCTCCTCAGTCCCCGGCTCTTCAGCCGGTTTTTCTGCTTCAGCCTTGGCTTTCTCTTCAGCCGCCACTGCGGCCTCGGCTTTAGCTTTTTCTTTTTCTTCTTTTTTTGCCGCGCGTTTTTTGGAAATTTTTACGCTCTTTTTCTTTTTCTCGGTAATGATTCCCTCGCGGATTAAAAGATTATGAACTGTGTTTGACATCTGAGCGCCTTTTTCAATCCAATGGTTTATTCTTTCTTTGTCAATCATAAGAGCCTTTTCTTTGGTGCGGGGATTATAGCTTCCGAGTATTTCTAAAGCCTTTCCCCATGGATCGCGGGTTTTTTCCGTGACAATTACGCGGTAAGTCGGCTGCTTTTTCTTGCCAACCCTGGTTAATCTGATATGTAGCATAATTAAGTATGTTTATTCGTCAACTTGAGCATGTTTGACGGTAGGGCTATTATAATGAAATCAGAAAAAAATGTCAATAAATATAAAACACCCGGGATATGCGGGCGTTTTTTTTATAATTATTTTGCGTATTCAGTAGCTTCCTCTAATTTGACCGAAAGCATTTTGGACACCCCGTCGTCACCCATGGTAACGCCATAGAGGATACGGGCCATGTCCATGGTCGCTCGGTTATGCGTTACTAAAATAAACTGAGTTTTTTTTGCCAGTTCGTCAATAATATTGGCGAATTTTATTGAATTTGATTCATCAAGAGCCGCGTCAACCTCATCAAGCACAATAAAAGGCGCCGGGTTGTTGGTCATGATCGCGCAGATTAATGCGATTGAGGTCAGGGCGCGTTCGCCGCCGGAAAGTGCGTTGATTGATTTCATGCGTTTTCCCGGGGGAGTTGCCTGAATTTCCACGCCGGTAATTATATTTTTCTTTTTTCCAGCGGGTTTTTTTTCAACAGCCTCTTCGTCTTCTTCTTTTTCGCCCTTTTCAGCTCCTTCACTTTCTTCGGGCTCATCGCCGATTTCTTCGGCAACCTGGACAAGGCGTGATTCACCTCCGCCAAAAAGCATTTTAAAATATCTTTGAAACTGATGGTTAAGGTTACGGAAAGCCGTTTCGCTCTGAGACTTAATTTTTTGGTCAAGCTCGTCAATAATTTCTTCCAGCGAATCAATTGCCTGGGAAAGGTCTTCAGTCTGTTCTTTGAGGTGGTCATAGCGTTCTTTTGTTTCCTCGTATTCCGCCATGGTTTCCGGATCAATCGCCCCGATAAGGTCCAGCTGATGTTTGAGCCGCGACATTTCCGGATAAATTTCTTCCGGGACTATCCGTTCATCAACTTTTGCTGTTTTCATTTCTTCGGCGCGTTCGGCAAGCTCCTGGCGCATCTCCTGTTCCAGGGACTCACGCTTGGTTTCCAGTTTTGCCTGCTCAATTTTGATATCGTTAAGTTTGGTTTCTAGCTCATGGACGCGGCTGCTTTTTTCCTGCAGCTCGCGCTGCATCTGAAAAAATTCACTGCGTTTTTTTTCTTCATCGCGGTTAAAACTGTTAATCCTGTTCTGCACCGCTTCGATTTTTTTATCAATCTCAACAACCTGGGCGGTGATCTGCCTTAGTTCTTTTTCCAATTGGGGATCAGCGCTAATTTCTGTTTCTGGGCCTTTTAGCTTTTTCACCAGGTTTTGTACTTTTTCAGAGACCGATTTAATTCGCGTTTTCGCGTCCTCGCCTTTTTCAATCATTTTGATAACTTCGTCCTGAAGCGCGCTGATTTCCTCAAGCTCGGCAAGGATTGTCGGCACGGGCACGGGCGGGGCCTTTTTCTCTTTGATGCTGGCAAGCTCAATTTTTCTCTGCAAATCAAACTGCTTTTCTTTGGTTTCTGATTTTTCATTAATCAGCGCCTGGTAGTCTTTTTGCAGTTCGCTGAAAACGTCGCTGCGCGGTTCTTCTTTTTCCATTTTACCGAACTTTTCCTGCAGTTCTTTAAGGCGCGATTGCGCTTCGTTAAGCTCCTTATAGATAATATTGTAGTTTTTTTCCTGGATAACCAGTTTTTCCGAAAGATTTTTCCAAAGCGTACCGTAATATTTTTTTTGCAAATCACCAAGCTCTTCTTCTACCTCTTCGCGGCGCTCCAGCCGTTTTGCCAAACGGGTAAGTGAGCGGAGCCGCGGTTCAATTTCCTGAATTACGAGCAGAGCCTGATTCAGGTTTTCCCGGCTGTTTTCAAGTTTATTCATTGCCGACTGGCGCTTGATTTGGAACTGTTTCACTCCGGCGGCTTCGTCAAAAAATTCTTTTCGTTCCTGGGGCGAGGCAACCAAAATATGGTCAACCATTCCCTGGCCTATGACCGCATAGCTGCGTTGGCCAAAATTTGCCTGGGCAAGCAGAAGCTGTATGTCCTGGAGCCGGGCCTTGTTTTTATTAATAAAATATTCTGTCTGGCCATCGCGGTAAAGGCGCCTCGTTAACACGAGCTCGGAATAATCAATATCCGCCTGGCGGTCTTCATTATTAATATACAGCGAAACCTCGGCAAAACCGGAGCGGGCGCGTTTTGGCGTACCAGAAAAAATAACATCTTCGCTTTTTTTGCCGCGAAGAAGTTTTAAACTTTGTTCGCCCATGGCCCAGCGGATTGCGTCAGCAATGTTTGATTTTCCCGAGCCATTGGGTCCGACAATCGCGGTGACACCCTTTTTGCCCTCCTTTGGCGGCAGAAATTCGAGAGTAGTTTTAACCGCAAATGTCTTGAATCCCTGAAGTTCCAATCGTTCCAAATACATAGTGAATGATAAAAATCTCAAAATTTATGTATAAATTATAGCTAAAATAGGGCTCCTTGACAAGGAACATATCCAGTATTATAATGGTCCATTCAATAAATTATTATGAATCAGGAAATAATCAGCCAAAAAATATTTGACCGGATAAAAAGCGCAAAAAAGCCGCTTTTTGTTATACATAAAAAACCGGACGGCGACGCGCTCGGTTCAGCCCTGGCGCTTGTCCACTGGCTTGAATCCGAGGGCAAACCGGCCCGGGTTTTTTGCCGGGATTTCCCGCCGGTTCATTATGAATTTTTGCCAAGATTTAACCGCATTATTACCGAGGAAAAGGTTTTTCAAGATCCCGAGCTTGATTTGGTTATTGTCCTTGATTCAGGCGACCTATTTTATGCCGGGGTGCAGGATATCCTGACGCGGACAGAACGAATTTTTTCAATTATCAATATTGACCACCACGCAACCAACCAGCATTACGGAGAAATTAACTTGGTTGATTCTTCGGCCTCGTCAACCGCAGAAATGATTTTTAATTTCCTAAAATACAACCGCCAGCCGATTGACAAGCACATGGCAACCGCCCTGCTTGCCGGCATCCTTACCGACACGACAAATTTTACCAACCCGGGAACAACCGTCGGTTCAATGCGCGTTGCCTCCCAGCTCATCGCCCATGGCGCGCGGACAAATGAAATCTCCCGCCATCTTTTAAAAAATAAATCAATTGACGCGCTCCGGCTTTGGGGGAAAACATTAACCCGTTTGGAAGAAAATAAAAAACTCAACATGGCGATTGCCGTCATTAAGCGCGAAGATCTCGAAGGCATTGAAGCGGAAAATGAAGCAATTGAAGGCGTGGCCAATTTTTTAAACTCTTTGCTCGTTGTTGAACTGGTGCTTGTCCTGCGCGAAACCGAGGACGGATTTGTTAAGGGTAGCCTGCGTTCAACTAATGTTGATGTTTCGCGTATTGCCAAAGCCCTGGGTGGGGGAGGCCACAAAAAGGCGGCCGGCTTTACGATTAAGGGGCGCCTGGAACAAGTTGACGGTAAGTGGGAAGTTGTCTAATTTCCAATCAATGAGAAAATTGGAGATTTGAGATTGGAGATTGAATATGATATATTTATAAAAAGAATTATTAATAAATTATATGAGAGGAATATCATTTGAAAGATTTTCCCGCAGCCAAAGAGAAATCGAAGGCGCGGTTGAAAGCAGTCGGAAGAAAAGCAAGTTGAGCAAAGAATCAGAAAGAGAATCCAAGCCAAAAAGTCTCCGTACACCCGAGGAGGTTGCCGAAGAAACCGAAGGTTTAGTAAGCGCGAGAACAAAGAAAAAGACCATTGAAGTCGGAGGCAAAAAGATCAAAGAGGGGCATTTGGAGATCGAAGAAGAGATTGTTACTGAAGCTGGAAAAAAGAAATGGAGAGAAGAAAAGCAAAAAACGTGGGAGGAAAGCATGCCGCGCCGGGGCCATCGCCGCGGCCATAAGCCGACAAAAGTTGAACGTACTACAATTCGCGAGGAAACCGACATTGAGGATGCGGCATAAATATAATTTTTAATTCTATATTCTAAATCCTAATCATATGACTGATAAAAACCAAGAACCAAATTCACAGATTCTTATTCCAACCGTGATTGAAAAATCAACTTATGGCGAGCGTGCCTATGACATATATTCCCGCCTTCTAAAGGATCGGATTATCTTTCTGGGCACACCGGTCGACGACAATGTCGCCAATATCATTATTGCCCAGCTTCTTTTTTTGGAATCACAGGACCCGAAAAAGGACATCAAGCTCTATGTTAATTCACCAGGCGGTTCGGTAACCGCCGGCATGGCAATATACGATACCATGCAGTATATCAAGCCGGACGTCTCCACTATCTGCATTGGCATGGCCGCCTCAATGGCCGCGGTTTTGATGGCCGCCGGTAAAAAAGGCAAACGCTTTGTTTTGCCCAATTCGGAAATCATGATCCATCAGGTAATGGGCGGCATGGAGGGTCAGGCGGCGGACATTAAAATCCGCGCTGAGCGCATTTTACGTATCAAAGACCGCTTGAATGATATCCTGTCAAAGCACACCGGCCAGCCGCTAAAAAAGGTGGAAAAAGATTCAGACCGCGATTATTTTATGACCGCGGACGAGGCGGTCAAGTACGGCATTGCCGACAAGATTATTAAGAAATAATTAATAATTATTTAAATATGCGTATGCCAAAAAGCGAATCACGCGATCACTCCGGCTTGGTGGAATTGAACAATATACAGGATATTGCTTTTCTCAAAAAACCAGGAGTAGCGCCGTTTATCGAAAAAACAGGCCTCAATATTGAAGAACTTGAAGCCTTACAAAAATCAGATCCAGTTAAATTATATGAAAAGATTAACGAGCCAGTAAATATCATAAGGGATCATATTGAGAGTATTGAGAATTTATTGAAGGAAATCAAGGAAGATATTGGTGAAAAAAAAGCCGCATAAATTAAGGTATTAAAATAGATCCGTATTGCATGGTCTATTTTTACCGATAAAATTATTAACAAACAATCATTAATCAAGCAATTATGAACGGAAAAAATATTGTTTTGCCGATTTTAATATCTGTAGTAATTACCGCGATTGTTGTTGGCGGGGGAATGTATCTTTGGCAGATGTCAATGCCAGATCAGGGGCTGTCTGATGCTCTAACTACTGAGATAGGTGAAACCGAGCCCGAAGCGCAACCGCCGACAACTGCCAAAGTATCTGATTCAGCGATTGTTAGATTCAATTGTGAGCAAAGCGGTGGCACATATAGCGACGGAGAGTGTAACTGCCCGCTAGAAAGTGAGGGCGAAGGACAATTTAAGTATGACTCTAATACTGGCTACTGCATGTCCGAATTTGGCATTCCAGGCGGAGATTTTGGCGAAACTGACATTAAGCTTCAGGAACTCACAATGCTAAAAAATCAGATTGTCCGATTCAACTGTGAGCAAAGCGGCGGCGAATACGATGACAAATGTGATTGCTCATCTCTTGGCGATGAATTTAGCGAGTATGAAAATTCAACTGGTTATTGTCTGACGGCGGATGGTTCACCCGGCGGCGAGCTTGGTGAAACCGCCAGAAAGTTACTGGAGCTCGAGATGCTGAAAAACGAGTAAAATTAAAAATAAAAAACCGCTCCAAAAAGGGCGGTTTTTTTAATATTTTTTTTGACTTGACAAGGCCTTGGGGGAGGGGTATTATCAAATGTTCAGGTAAATAGAGTTTTAAGGTATTTTGTCAGGGTCTTGACAAAATTTATATACTGTGGTATGATGTATTGTTAATAAAAAAGCCCTCTTAAAAATCATTTAATTTTAGCCAAAAACAATAGACGCTTATTTTGGCAATCCGCTCTCACGACAAGCATGGGGGTCTTTCAAAGGTGGCTTCTGGCTCATGCTCGAACCACCCTTTAAAAGATCTTCTTGAGCGCGGATTGCTTGAATCAAGCGTCTTTTTTAAAACGCCCCGCAGTCGGGGCGTTTTTTATTCCGGGATAACAACCTCTTTTTCAGCCGGCTCTTCACCGCCTTCTTCGCCACCTTCGCCTTCAGCCGGTTCAGAAAGCTCTTCCACGCCAATAAGGCAGACAGCGCCCCAGGCGCGGTAGTGCGAGGTAAATGTTTCTTCCATCACTTCGCCGTCCGGATAGGTGACTTTATAGTCAAATTCTGCGTCTGCTCCGGCATGAGCTGATTCCGTGCATTTTCGTTCGCCCGGCGCAAGCTCGGTTGTTTCTACTTCTTTAAGCGCCGGAGGAGAGGTGATGTTATAGATTCTTGAATCAGACTGGTAAACTTCACGCCCGTCATTGGTGCCCCAAAATTCAAATACCAGTTCGTCGCCGTAAATATGCGTCTGGATCAAAATATGGTGGCCGGTGTCATTAATAAATCTGACATCCGGATGCATTTCATAAACTGCCGCGTCTTTGCCTGCCGGTTCGTAGTAAACAACCCGGTATGAATGCGGGTGGCGTTCAGTAATCGGCAAACCGGCGGAAAGAGCAACGCGGAACATGGTTGTTCCTATCTGGCAGAGTCCGCCGCCGTATTCCGGAATGGTTTTATTTTCTTTAATAACCAGTTCGGGCAAATAGCCGTTTGCCGCGGTAACCGGAGAAAGATTGGTAATTGTTGTAAATTCTTCTTCCGGCGCTATAAGCATACCGTTCAATTTGTCAGCGCCGACGCGGATATTATGGCGGCGGTTGGTCGGGGAGCCGGAAAAGTCGGAACGGCCAACGCCAATAAGCTCGCGGATGCCCAAGTCATTCAAATCTTCAAGCTTTATTTCCGGTTCGCTTTTTGAAACCTTGATTTCGGCTGTGCTTTCCCCATTTTTAATAATTGCATTTTTAAATTCTTCCAGAGTTGTGTCCCAGTCAATCTCCACGCCGTCTCGGCTGCCTTCAAACTCGACAACCCTCTCCTCTTCCATGACGAATTTTGCGTTTGTCGGCTCAACTTCAATTTCACCGGTAATATTTTCCATTGTTGTCAGCAGTGCTTCTTTAAGAATACTCACTTCCACTTTGCCTGATTCATTTTTTTCCAAAGTGAGCCAGGTGGCAAACTGTTCTTTTGATATATCCCAGGTAAAATCTTCAAAATTTGTTGAATAGGTCAGGGTAATCGGGGCAAGGCCTAAGGCCGCTTCTATTTCATCAACCATTGGCTCGGCTTCAGCCAGGACAATCTCGGGCTCCTGGGGAATCATTGCCAGAGTAATATCCGCCGATTCAAGCATCATCAGCTGGCTCTCCATTTCGGCAAGCGCGGCGTCATAATCGAGGATATTGCCGCCGTGTTCGGGTTCAACCGTCATAATCGGGTTTCCCGAATCAGAAAAAGTAATAAGGATCTGGGCATTTTCCGCCGGCGCGTCATACTTGCCAAAGTACTCCTTCATTGATGTGAGCAGGGATTTTTCATCAATCGCGATTTCGGTCTGAAGATCCGTGCCGACCGTCTTTGCCACTGCCTGGGCGCGGACATTGTTCCACCAGGAGAAACCGCGGCCGATGGAGTAGGCTTCGCTAACCATTGATTCGATATCAAACTTTATCAGTTCGCGGCTGTTTTCTGTTTTTTCCGCGATTATCAAATTAGTGTTTAAATTAAATTGGTCGCCATCATAATTAATTGTAAAGCCTTTTTCCAAAAAGGCGACGGTTTCCCGGCCGAGCAGTTCTTTTGCTTCGTCCGGGGTCAGGCCGCCAAGCTCAAGCACGCCAAACGAAACTCCCGGATAAATCCGCTCCTCATATGTTTTGGCATAGGCCCATGACGTGCCGTAAACAATGAAGCCGGTCAAAAAAAGGCAGAGCACGGCAATGGTTGCCCAATGATAAAAAATCCTTGTCAATGGTAATTTTGGCAAGGACACGGTTTTTTTATTCTTGGGTGCTGATTTTTTCATGGATGAATTAGATTTTTTCATCGCCCTCGTCCTTTAAGATTTCATTTAATATTGCTTTGGCAAGCTCTTCGCGTTCAACTTCGTCGTCTTTTGCCGTGTAAAGAACAAGCCGCACCGCTTCGCCCTCGCTGACGCCCTCGGGCAGATCATTAACCGGCCAAATCACCTGTTGGCCGTCATCAAGCCGGACAACCGCTTTGTCTCCCTCAAAACGATCAACCACGCCTTTTAAAAACGATTGGTTTTCCATAGCTTTATTCTTCAACCTCCTTAACATTAATTTTGGCTGATTTGTGGGCTTTGGGAATTGTGATTGTTAGAATGCCGTTTTTTATTGCCGCTTCGGCTTCGTCGCCTTTTATGTGAACCGGCAAAATTATCGTGCGGGAAAAATTTCCCCAATAGCATTCCTGAAAATAATAATTGCGGCCGTGTTCCATATCTTCCTCGTGTCGTTTGCCGCGGATTGTCACCATCTCATTATCAATTGATATGTCAAGTTCGTCCGGCTTTACTCCGGCAATGGTTGATTTAATAACCACTTTATCATCTTTTTCAAAAACATCAACCGTGAGCTGGCCTTCCTCGGGCGCCTCCATCCATTCCTGCATTTCCTCGGTCGGCTCAAAAAAAGCCTCATTGTCTTCTTTGCTTGGTTTTTGTCTAAGCTTGGTAATCATAATTTATTAAATTATAGGCAAAATATGGGGATTTGTAAAGATTGAATGCGCACAAGAGCTAATCTTGACTTTGCCATAAAATTATGATAGTATATCCATACATTTTATGCCGCCATCGTCTAGTGGTTAGGACACCAGGTTTTCATCCTGGGAACCGGGGTTCGATTCCCCGTGGCGGTACCATAAAAACCTCAACCGAAAAGAATCGATTGAGGTTTTTATGATTATGGATTACCGCGTCCGCGGGAATGATAAGTGAACAGTCTGCTAATTTTGTCATTCCGGTAAAAGCTATAATCCAAATCTTTTAGCCTTGACAAATCGTAAAATCCATGATAATATTAAGCGTTTCCTAATTTTTGGGAATCCTCTCTGGCGGGAGCGCCGCCAGCAAGCCATGGAGGTGATGATGTCCGATCACGAGATCTGTCCCGGCTGTGTTGCCGCGACTGAGCGGGTTCAGGCCCAGTATGCCGCGATGCTGTTTCGCAACGCCATCTACAGCAACAAGTGCACGTCCACGTTCGAGCGTGTGGTCGAGGTGGCGCGCCTTGTTTTTCAACGCTCCGAGCGTTGTGTCAGGCGCGATGATGTCCTGCCGCACATCTGCAGGGGAGAGCCCCAGCGCTGTGAGGCATGCGGCAGTCCGATCCTGCTCGACCACTGCCCGAACGTCTTCTGCGGCATCGAGATCTCCGACGACGAGTGGGACCGCAATCTGATGCGCCCGGGTCGGCCGATGGACCAGGTCGAGGAGAGCGACATGCTCATCCGCACGATCATGGCGCCGCGGGCTCATCACGGCGGCGAGTCGATCTGGGAGATCCAGATCCGCGTGACCCTGGACGGTGAGATCTACTCCACGTCATCGTGGAACCCGACCGACCTCACTGACGAGGAGATCATGGCCCTGCCGACGCGCTCCAGGAGCGAGGTCGAGATCGATGACCACCTCATCGGCGAGTCCACGGGCCACAGCCCCATGCCGCGTCCCGAGCAGGACTGGCTCACGGTCGGCGTCTCCTGGTGGACCGCCTACGAGCGGCCGGCGACCGGCGAGCGCTTCCGCGTCTACGACCACGACGGTCCGTAGCAACTCATGCCCCAATTAGCATCTGCGAACGGGGCTTTTGTATTTTTATTCTTAATGTTAAAATAAACCCATGAAAATTTTAGGCATTGAAACATCCTGTGATGAAACCGCCCTGGCCATTGTTGAGAAAAAAGGCCAAGATTTTTTAGTTCGCAAGGATCTGGTTTATTCGCAAATATTAATCCATAAAAAATACGGCGGCATCGTGCCTGAGGTGGCGGCTCGGGCGCACGTTGAAAAAATGCCTGAGCTTCTTAAAAGGCTGGGAACAAAAACCAACAAAGATATTGATGCGATTGCCGTGGTTAACGGCCCGGGACTCATAACATCGCTTCGTGTCGGACTTGAACTTGCAAAAACGCTATCTTTTCTTTGGCAAAAACCATTGATTGCTGTAAATCATATTGAGGCGCACATTATTGCAAACTGGCTTTCAAAATCAAATATTAAAAAAATAAAATTTCCCGCCCTTGCCCTGGTTGTTTCCGGCGGGCATACCGAGCTTATCTTGATGAAAAAAATAGGGGATTATAAAAAAATCGGCCAGACCCTGGATGACGCGGCCGGTGAAGCGTTTGACAAGGTGGCCAAGATTTTTGAACTGGGCTATCCCGGCGGACCAATTATTGCCAAGTGGGCAGAGCGGGGCCGGGCTGACGCAATTGAATTTCCGCGGCCTCTGCTTAATAAAAATAATTTTGATTTTTCATTTTCCGGACTTAAAACCGCGGTGCTTTATGAGGCGCGGAAAAACAAATCAAAAATGAAAAACAAAAAATACATTGCCGATGTCTGCGCCTCATTTCAGGAAGCGGCAGTCGACACGTTGGTGGGAAAAACAATCAAAGCGGGTAAGAAGCACGAAATAAAAACAATCATGCTTGCCGGCGGGGTTTCGGCAAACAAATGGCTGAGAAAGGAAATGGCTTTGGCAATAAAAAAGTTTTTGCCCAAAGTGAATTTTGTTATGCCGGAGATTAAATACACCGGCGACAACGCGGCCATGGTTGCCGCAGCCGGCGCTTATCATGCCGTGAAGAAAGATTTTATTGACTGGCGCAAAATAGACGCTGACCCCAATTTAAGCCTTGGATAATTATGCAAAAAGCTATTCATTCAGAAAAAGAAATGCATGAATTTGCGAAAAAATTTGTCCGCCGTTTGCGGCCGGGCAAAATTTTAGGCTTGGTCGGAGAGCTTGGCGCGGGAAAAACAACTTTTGTCAAAGGACTGGCCAAGGCGCTCGGGGTAAAGGAAAAAATTACCAGTCCGACCTTTGTTTTAATTAAACCGTACAAAACAAAGCACAAAAAAATTAAAAATTTAATTCATGTTGACGCTTATCGCATTACCGAGGGTGAGGAGCTGATGTTTGTCGGGCTTGATGATTTTTCCAGGCAGCCGGACACGATTGTCGCGATTGAGTGGGCGGATAAAATCAAAAAAAATCTGCCTCGCGGCAGAACAAAATGGATTAAATTTAAATTGGGCAAAAAGCCGAACGAAAGAATTATTGAAATTAAAGATTAATCAGCGACATGGCGGCGATTGCCGCGGTTTCGGCGCGCAGAACATTCGAGCCAAGGTTAACCGGCTCGATTTTGTTTTTTCTGGCCATCTCAATCTCTCCATCGGTAAAATCTCCTTCCGGTCCGATGTAAAGATTTATTTTTTCTGGAAGATCCGTCTCTCGGATTGATCGCTTAGCCGCGGCATAACAAATTATTCCAGTTGAATATTTGGTTAATGCTTTTTTAAAATCAACCACTTCATTAATTTTGGGCAATTTAGTGCGGCCGGACTGTTCGCTTGCTTCCTGGACGATCTTTTGCCAGCGTTCGGGAATATTATTTATTTTTTTAATACAGCGGGCAGATATTACCGGTGTTATCTCACTCACCCCAAGTTCAGTCGCTTTTTGCATAACGAGCTCAAAATTATCACGCTTAAGAAGAGCCAAACAAAGATTAATTTTATGTTTTGGCGCATCAGGCTGATCGATCACCTCAATGATTTTTCCTTTTATTTCTTTTTTATTAATATCTATAACTTCTGAAACATAAATTTTTCCGCTGTTATCCAAAAGCTCAAGCCTTTCCCCCGGCTTAAAACGCAAAACCCGAGTCATTTGGTGGAGAAGAGTGCGGTCAGAAATATAAAATTTATTTTCTGTAATTGTTTCCGCAGAGATGAAAAAACGGTTTGTCATATTTTTGCCATCATAAACTATTTATTATTAAAAGTAAATAAGTCAGTTTTGCCTTCGGCGAGTTACTTTAATCTCAAATCTCCAATCTCTTATGCAAATCAAAAAAGCCCACCAATTAAGATGAGCTTTTGTTTAACAATATAGCAATGAAGCAATGGAACAACTTACTCAGTCACTCTGAATACTTCTTCAACCGTGGTGATGCCGTCGAGGGCTTTGAGGATGCCGTCCTGGGCCATGGTGATCATGCCCTGGGCCGTGGCCAGTTCCTCCATTTTATATTCGGCCACCTCTTCGGCCAAAATTGCTTTTTCAATATCTTTATCAATGGTAAATATTTCATAAATGCCGATTCGCCCTTTGTAGCCGAGGTTGTTGCAGGCAGGGCATCCTTTGCCTTTGTAAAATTTTAAATTTTTCTCATCAATCTTAACTCCGCTTTTTTCCGGTATCTTTTCAAGCAGCTCTTTTACTTTGGCCATTTTTTCCGCATCAAGTTTGTCTTCGGCTTTGCATTTTTCGCAAATTCTCCGGCAAAGGCGCTGGCCAACCACCGCGTTTAATGCCGGGGCAAGCAAAAAACCTTTGGCGCCCATTGCCAAGAAACGGGGAATTGCGCCGGCCGCGTTATTTGTATGGATGGTTGAAATTACCAAATGGCCGGTCAGAGCGGCATTAATCGCAATGTCGGCCGTTTCCAAGTCGCGGATTTCTCCGACCATAATCACATCCGGGTCCTGGCGGAGAATCGATCGCAGTCCTTTGGCAAAAGTATAATCCCTGCTCGCGTCAATCTGGCTTTGATTAATTCCTTCCAAACGGTATTCAATCGGATCTTCCAAAGTAATAATTTTTACTTCCGGTTTGTTGATTTTTCTCAAAATCGCGTACAGGGTAGTTGTTTTACCCGAACCGGTCGGGCCGGTGGTAATAATCATGCCGTTTGGCCGGCCGATTTCTTCTTTTAATTTATCAAAGGCCCGGCCACGGATGCCGAGGTCGTCAAACTCCAGGCTGATCGCCTTGGTGGAGAGAAGCCTCATCACAACTGATTCGCCATAGGTTGTCGGAATGGTTGAAACACGGACATCGACCTCTTCCCCTTTTAAAAATATTGTAAAACGTCCGTCCTGAGGCTTATCGGTTACATTAATTTTCAGTCCGGAGATCAATTTAATGCGAGAAATAATTTGCTTCCAGCGACGGCTTTCAATTTCCGCGGCGTCCTGAAGTATGCCGTCAATACGCAAACGAATCACTATTTTATCCTCTTCCGCTTCAACATGGATATCCGAAGCTTTGAGCTTGAGGCCAGCGGCAATCATCAGGGCGACCACTTCAGTGGTTGAAACGTTGCTGATTTCTTTGTTCAGCTCTTCAAAGTTGCCAATTTTTTCCTGAAATTTTATCAAATCTTCCTCGGAAATTGCCACTCCTTTAATAATTTTCTTTGGCTTAGGCAGTACTTTATATAGCTTAACTGCCTGGTCAAAGCTCTGCTGGGTAATTAAATATATTTCGCCATTGGCATGAAGCCTTTCTTCCAGCTGATGAAGAAGTTCCTGAACTTCTTCATTCTGCGGATCAATTGCTCCGAGGCGTATCTCCGGTCCGGTATAAAGAAAGCTGATAACTTTTAATTTTTCCGCCTGTTCCTCGGGTATTAATGATAAAGCTTCCGGGCTGATGGCAAAGCCTTTTAAATTGACATAAGGCACCCCGAGCGCTTGGGCCTTTTTCTCGGCCTCCTTTTCTTTTTCCGCTTCCCTTATTACCGCCATTTTTTCCGTCAGCTTTTCTTCGGCCTTGGATGGCGCCTTCGCTTTTTTAGACGGCAAAAGATCCTCGATTGATTGTGCGGACGTGTTGTTATTATTGTTTGGCATTTTTATTTTTTACGTTTAGCCACGCGTTTTCTCACCACGCCCTTGCGCTTTGGCTTTCTTTTTTCATGCAGCTTATCAAGGCTGGCTATCCAGCGGACAATGCGTGAAATGCCTCCCCGGGTCATTAGTCTCTCAAAAAGGAGCACCCAGGAGGTGTACTGGAAACTGACAACAAAGGAAACTCCGAGTATGGTAATAACGGCAAAAATAATAAAAGCAAGAATGGCAATTACCAGAAGCGCGGTCGAAGAGCCGAGTGCGGCCGAGGCAAGGAAGAGAAGGACAACCGGTACGGAGAGGATAAGGAAAATAAGCACGATCATCAAGCCGACCATAAAGGTGATGACAAAAAGCAGCAAGCCGAGCTCAAGGCAGATGAGCCAGTTTCTTTTAAACAGATCCCAGGCAAGAGCGATTGCCGGCCACATTTTTTTATCGCGCAGAACAATATAGCATGCGGCAAGCAAAGCAATGAAATAAATAATGATTGCCAGCGGCAAAAATATTAAGAACGACAATAAATAGAGCAGGGCGTTTATCATGATGCTCTGGCTTAGAAGCAGGGCAAGGGGAAATGTCGTGAAGACAACAAGCAGCAATATCGAAATCTGGAGCAGGATATTTATGCCAAAAAGCGGCCAAAATTTTTCCAGCCCCTGGGAAAACCCTTTCCTTTCAGGGTCTCGTTTCTTTTTTATTATATTATGCACTCCGGCGATAAGGGCGCCTTGGCAGGTAATCGAAAGCCAGATAAAAAATAGGACAACTGCCAGGCTTACTACAAGAATAACCAGAGTCCATATCCCGGAAATACCGGAGATATTTGGCGCCCAGCCAAATCGGGAAATATCAATAAAGAGCTCGGGCTCAGCAATGCCTTGGGAAATCATTCTCCAGGCATAGCTCATATTGGTCACCCGGCTGAACATTTTGACGCCGAGATCATAAGCCCCGCCATTAATTAGCATGCCAGCAAAAAAGCCGAACAGCCACAATGTTTTATTCCGCCAGGCAAGATGCCACGCATCTTGGATTATTTGGCGATATATTGGTTGATGCATATTCCTCCTTGCCGCTGAAAACTGCAGCGACTCGATTATTTTTTAGAAGATTTGATTTTTTTTGGAACTTTAACGTTTTTGAACAATTCTTCAAACTCTTCTTTTTCCAGAGTTTCCTTATCCAGTAGTTTTTCAACAATTTCGTCAAGTTTTTCACGGTATTCGTGTAATATTTCATCCGAAGTTTCCTTGCTCTGTTCAAGCAGGTTGGTTATTTCCTTGTCAATTTTCTCGGCGGTTTTTTCGCTGTAGTCTTTTTCTTCGTGTATTTCCTTGCCAAGGAAGATTAACTCATCCCGTTGGCCAAAAGTGCGCAAATCCGGGCCCATGGCGTAATTTTTCACCATTTCCTGGGCAAGCTTGGTTGCCTGTTTAAGGTCATTTGAGGCGCCGGTGGTATTATCTTTAAAAATCATTTTTTCCGTCAAATAGCCGGCGAGCATCACGGCGAGTTCAGCCATAAATTCAGACTTTGAGTGCAGATAGCGGTCTTCTGTTGGTAGTTTTAAAGTATAGCCGGCGGCCGGACCGCGGGAAATTATAGAAACCTTGTGCACCGGGTCGGCATGCGGGAGCATATGGGCGACCAGGGCGTGTCCAGCTTCATGATAAGCCGTTACCTTGCGCTCATGCTCGCTCAAAATATGGCTGCGTCTTTCGGGGCCGAGCATTACCTTTTCAACGCTTTCTAAAATTTCTTCGCCGTCAATTTGTTTTTTATCGCGCCGGGCAGCTAAGATCGCCGCTTCGTTTAAAAGGTTGGCCAAATCAGCTCCGGAAAAGCCGGGGGTGCGTTCGGCAACCCGGCGGAGGTTGACGTCCTTTGACAAAGGCTTGTTTTTCGCGTGGATTTTCAAAATCGCTTCACGGTCGTTTATGTCCGGAAGGTCTAAAATTACCCGGCGGTCAAAGCGCCCCGGACGGAGTAATGCCGGGTCAAGCACGTCCGGCCGGTTCGTTGCGGCAATAACAATAACTCCGATATGCGGATCAAATCCGTCCATCTCAACAAGTATTTGGTTTAGTGTCTGTTCGCGCTCGTCATGGGAGCCGCCCAGTCCGGCGCCGCGTTGGCGGCCGACCGCATCAATTTCATCAATAAATAAAATGCAGGGAGCGTTCTTTTTTGCCTTGGTAAATAAATCCCTGACTCTTGCCGCGCCAACTCCGACAAACATTTCAACGAATTCACTGCCGGAGATATGGAAAAAGGGAACCGCCGCTTCACCGGCGACTGCCCGGGCAAGCAAGGTTTTGCCGGTTCCCGGTGAGCCCATCAGCAGAACGCCTTTGGGAATTTTTGCCCCGAGGGCAACAAATTTTTTTGGATTTTTTAAAAATTCAACTACTTCCTGGAGCTCTTCTTTGGCTTCTTTCACTCCGGCCACGTCTTTAAATGTAATTTTGTCTTTTTTTGCGCGAGGCGTTTCCCGGGCATGGGCTTCGCCAAAAGACATGGCTTTTGTGTTTTGGCCCTGTATTTGGCGGAAGAAAAAGTAAAAAATAACAATCAAGAGAAGGAGCGGCAATAATCCGGGGAGCAGCAGGGCAAACCAGTCATTTTCTGTTTCTTCGATTTTTACGTTAAGTGCGGCAATCTGCTCGGCCGGAACATCATAATTTCTAAGCATTTCAGCAAATGATTCGGCAGACTCTTTTATAATTAGCGCCTTTGTTTCGTCCTGAAAGGTTGCCGTGAGCTCCTGGCCATTAACCGCAACATCGCGCACGTCGCTCGTTTTTACCCGTTCAATAAACTCGGATATATCGATTGTCTGCGTGGTATCAAAATTTACCGTGCTCATCAGCAGGGCGACAACGACGACTGCGGCAATAATCCAGACAATATTTTTAATAAGTATTTTTTTCATGACTTTGCGTTTTTTCCAGTTATTTCCCTTATACTATATTATAGTGGTTTTAGGGAAAATTTTAAATAGTCGGCCGACATTGGATAATAAACGACAAATATTCGGCTTTTGACCGAATACTTGTCGTTTATATGTATTGCATTATTCTTTTTCTTCTTTAGCCTCTTTTACTTCAGATTTTTCCTCGGTTTCCTCTTCTTTTTTTTCTTCTGGTTCGGCTTCTTCCTTTCTTTCTTGTTTTTTCTTCGGGCTTTTGAGGCTCAGTCCGAGGCGGTGATGTTCCGGTTCAATGGTGATGACATAGAATTCCATTTCGTCACCGACTTTGGCGATTTCAGAAACATCTTTGACCGGCTTGTCAGAAAGTTCGGAAATATGTGCCAGGCCGTGGATGTCTTCGTCAAGTTCAACAAACAGGCCGAAGGGATTTATTTTGAGCACCATTCCTTTGACCTTTTGGCCGATCTTGTACTTATCCTTAACCTTTGACCACGGGTCATCAATTAAACGGCGCATTGATAGGAAAATTTTTGACCCTTCAATAGCAATAATTTCCGCTTTTACTTTTTCGCCCACCTTAACTAGGTCGCGCGGATGTTCAATGCGCTGCCAGGCGATTTCTGATATGTGAACTAGGCCTTCCAGGTTATCAAATTTTACAAAAACTCCGAAATCAGCAACCGCGGTAACCGTGCCTTCGACAGTATCGCCAACCTTATATTTATCAATTAAGTCTTTTTGCTGCTCCTCCCAAACCGCTTTTTCCGAAACAATCAATTTTTCTGTTTTTTCGTCAGCGTCAATCACCCGCACGTCAATTTCCTTTCCGGTGAATTCTTTTAGTTTTTCCAGTATCTTGCTTTTATCGCCGCCGGAAACACGCGGATAATTTTCCGGTGAAAGCTGGGAAACCGGTAAAAAGCCGATGACGCTGGCAAGCTTAATAATCAACCCGCCCTTATTGGCGTCAAGCACCTTTGCTTTGGTGATATCTTTTGAATCCAGAAGGCCGGTCAGGGTTGCCCAGGCTTTTTGGTGGCCGGCATAGCGGAAGGAAAGCTCGAGCTCGCCGTTTTCGTTTTCAAGCTCAACCACGGTTGCCTCAACCTCTTCACCCGGTTTTAATTTGGCGTATTCGCTGGCATCGTCAAACATTTCCCGGCCGCGCACTACGCCGACATTATAACCCTGGACATCGATTTTTACTTCATTTTTTGAGGCAGTAATAACCTGGCCCTTTACCACGTCGCCGACTTTGGGGATATTTAAAAATTCCTTCTCATTGAGAAGTTTTTTCATTTCACTCTCCTCTTGTTTTTCTTTTTCCTTAGTTAGAGTAGCCATGTTATGAATTAGTTTAACCCATCCGGCTAAAGATGAGCCCCTTTTTGGGGTATATTAAGTATTGGAAGTATAGCGCAAAGCGACATTTTTGGCAAGGGCGGCAACAGAGGGGGTTTTTCTAGGAAAAATTTGACACAATTTTTCATCTATAATAATATTGACTCTGCGGCAGGGAGGGCGATCCAGAGACGAAAAGCTTGTCGCCCGTGCGTTTTTACCGGAAAGAAGGTGTCCGGGTTTGTCGCGCGGCAGGCGTCGCCACGCGTTGAGGCAATGCATCGTAAGAAGCCCCCGAGACAAAGGAAGCGGTGCAGCTGGCTCTTGAAAAAGGCCAGGTACGCGTGCGTGTCAAATGATCAGATCCCTCCCTGCCGCCAAACTTGCTTGAGGTCACTATGTGGCCTCTTTTTCTTTTTTAAAAAATAATATACAATTTAAGTAGATATAATATATATGACGCATCCGAGAGAAAATGAAATCTTTTTGCTTAAGCGGGCAATCAAGTCAATCCCGCCCACTTTTCCCCGCGATGAAAGGGAGAAAATGTTTAATATTGTTAAGGATTTTGAGAATAATCCAGAGGCAAAGGCCGAAGATATTGAGGCGGCAATAGTCAAGGTTGGCAAAGAATCATGGGCTCACCGAAAAGCCTATGAAGATTTGGTGGCGGGCTATGCCCAAGATAAATTGCAGGAATTCGTTAAAAAGGCAATGAGCAACGGCTTGCGAAAAAAATACGAAGAGTTTAAAAAAGCCGGAGGAGACATTAAAGATTTTCGCCGCGGTAAAGAATTTGAAGAGGCGTTTACCCCGGAAGAGAATTTAGAAATTGAGCAAGCCTTTTTTTCCGCCCGCGAAGAACTTTCCCGCTACATAGAAGATATTATTAAGAAACACAGGGATGAATACGAAGAAAGTCTTAAATTATACGAGCAAAAACAGCGTGATCTTGATAACATGATTGAAAGTTTGCGCGAATTTGCTTTAAAATCCGAAAAATGGGCGCCGCAGATTTTAGACAAAGTAAAGAGGTTTGAGCAGGGCTGGAGCGCGGTGGAAAGAGATTTTGATGAGGATAAATTAAAGCATGAAATTGAATACTGGGAAGGGGTTATCGGCCTTGAGTAATTTTTTGCTAAATTTAGCTAAAAAAGAGAGGTAAAAATGCCTCTTTTTTTGCTTTACACGAACTGGAAAATATGGTAAAATTATTCCATTAAGTATCAAAATATTCACACCAAATATGCAGATATCATGGCATGGATTTGCCTGTTTTAAATTCGTTGGTAAGGTTGGTGGACAGGACGTAACCATAGTTACTGATCCATACCAAAACTCAACCGGTTTGAGGTTCCCCCGCACCATGACGGCAGATATCGTTCTTGTTTCGGAAAACCGCCCTGAGCAAAATAATGTCCAGGCAATTGGTGAAAACCCATTTATTATTAAGCATCCCGGAGAATTTGAAGTCGGCGGTGCTTTTGTTTATGGCATTAATATTTTTAAAAACGGCGACAATATTAAGGAAGGCCGCCGCCCTTTAATCTACCGCATCGAACTTGAGGGGATTACCATTGCCCATTTAGGAACATTATACCGCACGCTTAAAGATGAGGAGCTTGCCAAACTTCGCGAAATTGACATTCTCACCCTGCCGGTCGGCGGCGGACCGGTTATTTCGCCTCAACAGGCCGATAGCCTGGTGAGCCAGATTGAACCGCGCATTGTATTGCCCATGTATTACGCCCTGCCAAATGTTAAGGAAAAGCTGGAAAAAGTTGACCGCTTTTGCAAAGAAATCGGTGTTTGCGGTGCGGATAAACCAAACAAATTAAAAATTACTAAAAAAGACCTGCCGCAAGAAGACATGCAGGTAGTGGTTTTAGATAAATCCTAAGCTATGCCAGCAAAAAAGCCTATAAAGAAAAAGACCGTGCGGAAAAGTACGGCGAAAAAAGTCGCAAAAAAGAAAACAGGCAAGCCAGCAAAATCAGCTGTTCAGCCAAAAGTGAAAAAATCCAGAAAAAAATCCGTGGCGAAAAGTACAGTTGAGCCGATTGAAAAGAAAACCTTGGCTGCCGCGGAAGAGAACAAAACGGCACCGGCTGAGAATCTTTCCGGCCGCGAGCAGCTTGATCGTTTGATTGCCCAAGAGTCTTTTGCCGACCAGGAAATTTTTTCCGGCCGCGTTCAGGAAGATGCAGCCGATATTGCCCCCGAAAGTCCGCCTCTCGTGCAAAATATTGAAAACCTTGAGCAGGAGCAGGAAGAAATTGAAGACACCGTTTATATGAGTCATGGCGAGCCGGTTAGCTTTTACCGCAAGTTTTTGCTCTGGTCGAGCGTCTGCCTTTGCGCCGGAGTAGTCGGCTTTGGCTGGTTTTTGACAATTGGCGGAAGCCTCGGTTTAAAAGACGCAAATTTTGATGCCGAAGGGCCGGCCGCAATGATTAATGAATTCAATGACGAAATTAAAAAGGATCTGGAGGATTTTCAAGAGCAAGCCGAGGCGCAAAAAGATAAAACATATATTGAAGATGAAACACTTGAAAATTTAGTTGAAGGAATCAAAAGCGCGACCACTACCGATGAAATTGAGACCGGCGAGGGGCGGGATATTTTTGCCCCGCCTTCGGGAACAGATGATGTAGTTGAATAATATTTTTTAAAATGGCAAAAGCAAAAAAACCCGCCAAGGGTAATAAAAATAAACCTAAGAAGAAAATAGCGCGGCCAGTAAAAAAGGCCGTTGCTAAAGTTAAGGCTGAAAACAAGCCGAAAGAAGCTGAAGAGGTACCGGAGGTTATCGCTGGGAATGCCGGCCGGGTGGAACCGCTGCCGATTGTTGAAGAAATGGAGACTTCTTATCTTGATTACGCAATGAGCGTGATTATTTCCCGCGCCCTGCCCGATGTCCGTGACGGCTTAAAGCCGGTACATCGCCGCATTCTTTATGCTATGTGGACGGTCGGGCTTCGGCCAAGCGCCAAATTCCGCAAATCAGCCACGGTTGTTGGTGAGGTGTTGGGTAAATATCATCCGCACGGCGATACTGCAGTATATGATTCAATGGTGCGCATGGCTCAGGATTTCTCCCTTCGCTATCCGCTGGTTTGGGGCCAGGGCAACTTTGGCTCAATGGACGGCGACGGCGCCGCGGCAATGCGCTATACCGAGGCAAAGCTTGCGCCGATTGCCGAGGAAATGCTTTTTGATATTGAGAGAGACACGGTTGATTTCATGCCGAACTATGACGGCACACAAAAGGAACCGAGGGTATTGCCGGCAAAGCTTCCCAACCTTCTTTTAAACGGCACCTTGGGAATTGCTGTGGGCATGGCGACAAATATTCCGCCGCATAATTTAACCGAACTTTGTAACGGCATTACCCATCTTATTGATAATCCAGAAGCATCGGTTGATGAGCTTTGTGATTTTGTAAAAGGCCCGGATTTTCCAACCGGCGGCTTAATCTATGATCCCAAAGAAATTAAGCAGGCATACGCCACAGGCAAAGGCGGGATTGTTATGCGCGCCAAAACAGAAATTGTTGAAGAAAAAAACAATCAGTTTAAAATTTTAGTTCACGAAATCCCTTACGGCATTAATAAGGCAACGCTTTTAGAAAAAATCGCAACCCTGGTGCAGGACAAAAAACTCGAGGGTATTAAAGATATTCGCGACGAATCATCAAAAGAAGGCGTGCGCATCGTTATTGAACTCAAGCGCGACGCTTATCCAAAGAAAATTTTAAACCGCTTGTTTAAGTTAACGTCCCTTCAGGAAACTTTCCATGTTAATATGCTTGCCCTGGTTGACGGCATCCAGCCGCGCGTCCTCACCTTGAAGATGATTTTGGAAGAATACATCAAGCACCGCGAAAACGTTGTCCGGCGGCGGGCTGAATTCGACCTTGCCCGGGCCAAGGAAAGGGCCCATATTTTGGAAGGACTAAAACTTGCTTTGCTGAAGATCAATCAGATTATTGAAACAATAAAAAAGTCAAAAGATCGCGATATTGCCAAGGCCAATTTAATAAAAAAATTCAGGCTTACCGAAGCTCAGGCAATAGCAATTTTAGAAATGAAGCTCCAGCAGCTTGCCGGGCTTGAACGCCTTAAGATTGAGCAGGAATTAAAAGACAAGCAGAAGCTTATTAATGAGCTTGAGGCATTACTGAAGTCAAAAAAGAAAATCATGGGCCTTATCAAAGATGAGCTTGCCGGGGTCAAAGATAAATTCGGCGACGAACGCCGCACCCAGGTCGTGCCCCACGGAGTAGAGGAGTTTAAAGTTGAGGATTTAATTCCCAAGGAGCCGACTTTGGTAATGATTACCCGCGACGGATATATTAAGCGTTTGCCGCCGGAAACTTTCCGCACACAGACGCGCGGCGGCAAAGGCGTAATCGGCCTGACAACAAAAGAAGAAGACGTGGTTGAACTGTTTTTCACAACTACTACCCATTCAGACCTACTCTTTTTTACTACCAAGGGCCGGGTATTCCAGCTTAAAGCCTATGACGTGCCTCAGGCCACCCGCACGGCCAAGGGCCAAGCCCTGGTAAATTTTCTGCAGCTTGCCCCGGGTGAACTTGTAACCGCCTGCCTGCCGCTTGATAATTTATCTGAAGAGACAAAATATTTGGTCATGGTTACCAAAAACGGTGTAATTAAAAAGACCGAGCTCAAGGAATTTGAAAAAGTAAGGCGCAGCGGTTTGATCGCTTTGAAAATAAAACCAGAGGATGCTCTTTATTGGGTAAAGCCTTCAACCGGCAAAAATAATATCGTGCTTGTGACGGCAAATGGCCAGGCAATTCAGTTCGAAGAAAAGCAAGTCCGCCCCATGGGCCGGACCGCGGCCGGGGTGCGCGGTATTCGCTTAAAAAAGAACGACGAAGCCGTCGGCATGGGTGTGGTAGACGCGGGGTTGGTAAAGAAAGGCCAGCTTTCAATTGTCACGATTATGGAGCAGGGATTCGGTAAAAGAACGAATTTAAAAGATTATCGTATTCAAAGCCGTGGCGGCTCAGGCATTAAGACCGCCAAAATTACCCCTAAAAACGGCAAGATAGTAAATTCATTTGTCGCGGAAATTAACACGGAAAAAGACCTTTTGGTTATTTCGGAAAAAGGCCAGGTAATCCGCCTGCCTTTTAACAGCGTCCCGACAATCGGCCGGGCTACCCAGGGAGTGCGGGTAATGAAATTTAAAGATCCCAAAGACAAGGTTGCGAGCGTGAGCTTGGTATAGAAAAATAAAAAAATCGCGGGCACCAAGAACCCGCGGTTTTTTTAATAAAAAACCCATTTTCAAGCTTGAAAATGGGTAAGGGATAGGGCGGGACGGCAGAGAGGAAGGAGCCTGCTTTGCGCTGTCTTTTACAACGGTTCGCGACCCGTTGTGTCCCGGCCGCATCAGTAAAGCCGGCGAACCAGGCCTCTTCTGGGGTATTGCCGCCCGCATCGGCGCACCGTCGAGGGACTGTCCGATCTGGCCAGGGCAGACACAGCCTCTTTCCTCCCTGCCGCGTATACTTACCTTAACACTTAAAAAAAATAAGTCAATCACGGCTTGTCATCTAATACATTTTTTGCTATACTGACCCTAACTTTGATATAATTAATAAGGTTACTATTCATATGGTGATGAAGAAAAGGCATACCAAGTCAAGGGGGAAGCGGAGGAGATCGCACGCGGCTCTTAAAAAAGTAAGTCTTAGCAAATGCGCTCATTGCGGCAAACCGGTTTTACCGCACCGTGCTTGTCAAAATTGCGGATATTACCGCGGCCGGCAGGTTATTGATATTGAATCAAAGGAATTAAAGCGCATTGAAAAGGAAAAGGCCAAGCGCGAAAAAGAAGAAAAAAAGGAGGAAAAGAAAAAGGAAAAAGAAGCTAAGAAAGTTCAAGTATAAAAATTGTTCTTTATTCTTAATTGTCGTTCCTTATGTCCAACCGTCATCTTGCTCGGGCGATTGCCATGCAGTCGCTCTACCAGTGGGACTTTTTAAAAAACACAAAGCACGAACAAGACATCAAGAAAATATTGAGTCACAATAAGGAGGAATTTGCTCCGGATTTTGACGATAAGGGATTTATAAATGAATTGGTTGATGGAGTGGTAAAGAACTTTGATGAGATAAATTCACTTATTACCAAATACGCTCCCGAGTGGCCGCTTGATCAGATAACGATCATTGACCGCAATATTTTGCGCATTGGCGTGTTTGAATTAAAATTCGCTCCCAACATTCCTTCAAAAGTAGCAATCAATGAAGCAATCGAGCTTGCCAAAAGTTTTGGCGGCGAATCTTCCGGGCGTTTTGTTAACGGCGTGCTCGGGGCGATATATCGTGATATGTCGGAAAAGGGTGATATCAAAGAGATTGACAAGGAAAAAAAATCCGCCCCCGGAGTAGAGGAAAAACAAACTGAAGAAAAAATAACATGAGTTTAATAATTAATTCTTGCCAGTCCTTACGTTCAAAGGCAATTGTTTGCCCGAAACATACTTTTGAATGTGAGGGTTGCAACGCAGGGGCAAAGTATGGCAGAAAAAGATTTTTCTAAACTGGAGGAGAAGCTCGGCGTCAAGTTTAAAAGTATTGATTACTTGCGCCAGGCAATGGTGCACCGTTCATATCTTAACGAGCATCCCGATTTTGAGCTCGGCCATAATGAGCGTTTGGAGTTTTTGGGAGATGCCGTTTTAGAATTAGTGGTGACCGAATACCTTTATCAAAAATATGAAAATCCCGAGGGGGAGCTTACCAACTGGCGCGCCGCGCTGGTTAACGCGCACATGCTTGCGACAGTCGCCCGCGAACTTGAGATTGAGGAATTTCTTTACCTTAGCCGGGGAGAAGAGCGGGATAAGGATTCAAAGGCACGTCAGTATATTTTAGCCAACGCTTTTGAGGCTTTGATCGGCGCAATTTATCTTGATCAAGGATGGGACGCGGCAGACAAATTTATAAACAAAATCGTTTTGGCAAAATTACCGACGATTCTTAAGGAGAAGCTTTATTTAGACCCGAAAAGCCGCTTTCAGGAAGCGGCGCAGGATCAGTTTGGCATCACGCCAAATTATAAAGTTTTGTCCGAGAGCGGGCCCGATCATGCAAAACACTTCAGGGTTGCCGTAATGATCGGCGAAGAGATGGCCGGAGTTGGCGAGGGCTCTTCGAAACAGGAAGCTCAGATTGAAGCGGCAAAAAACGCCCTGGAGGAAAAAGGGTGGTCATAGAAATTGGCCATTTTTTATTTAAAAATTATTATAAAAAAATTTTATGGCGGAAGCAGCAAATAAAATTAACCAATGGCTGAACCATACAGTTCAGCAGGGGGGCTCGGATCTTCATTTGGTGGCGAACAATAAGCCGATTATGCGCATCGACGGCGTATTGCATCCGGTAGAGGCTGAACCGGTCCTCTCGGCCGAGGATGTTGCCAATGAAACTTACAGCATTCTGACCAAGGAGCAGGCCGCATTTTTTGAAAAGGAAAAAGACCTCGACTTTGCTTATCAGGTTGGTGAGGCTCGTTTTCGCATGAATCTTCATTACGAAAGAAATAATGTCGCTCTGGCGGCACGCGCTATTCCATCCCAGATTCCAACCATGGAAGACGTGATGCTTCCAGAGATTGCTTATGAGCTAACCCGAATGCCGCACGGAGTTATTTTGGTTACTGGTCCGACCGGTTCGGGCAAGTCAACGACTCTTGCGGCAATGCTCAATCTCATCAACGAGGAGCGTAATGCCCATATTATTACCCTGGAAGACCCGATCGAATTTTTGTTCCAGTCTAAGAACTGCGTAGTGGAGCAGCGTCAACTGCATTCGGACATGGTTACTTTTGCCGAAGGCTTAAAGCATGTTCTTCGCCAGGATCCGGATGTTATCATGGTCGGCGAGATGCGGGATTTGGAGTCAATTGCGACAACGCTTACCCTGGCAGAAACCGGCCACCTAGTTCTCGCCACTTTACATACTTACAGCGCTTCGCAAACAGTTGACCGTTTAATTGACGTATTTCCTCCGCATCAGCAAACCCAGATACGGCTTCAGGTGGCCTTGACGCTGCGTGGCGTAATTTCCCAGCAGCTTCTGCCCCGCGTTGGCGGCGGCCGCGTTGCCGCGCGAGAAATCATGATTAATAATTCGGCAATTGCCAACCTGGTGCGTGAAAACAAAGTGCCGCAGATAAAAAGCGTGATCCAGACGAGCGCTAATCTCGGCATGACCACCCTTGCTCAGGATCTCAAGCGCCTGATTAAAGAAGGCCATATCACCGACGAGATTGCCCAGACCTACGTTTTGGAAGAGAGTCTGAAATAATTAGAATCAATAATTGCAAAAAACAGATCACGCATTATGCGTGACCTGTTTTTTTATAAAAAAATCCCCAAGATGGGGATTAAAGTTTGTTCAGTTGTCGCCCTGCCGCCAGGTGCGCCAGCCTTCCTGCTCCCGAAGCTCGTTCAATGGAACATTTACTTTGGTTCCGTCCGAAAGCCAGCCTTGCACATGGGTATAGGCGCCGCCTTTTCCGACCGCCATAATCCCGCGCGTCGTTTCTGCTGTGACGATAAGCTTATCATCCTTCTTGAGATGGTAGGTCTTCTCTTCCATTGAGACATGCGCCCAATGATGGACACAGTCATCAACCGCCGTGACCATTATTGGCCCGGAAAGCGTGATGGTGTGCTTTTCCGGCTCAAGGGCCGCGGCGCCAACGCCTATGAGGAATAGCGCGCCGAGCGCCAAAAGGATAATGAACACTCCATAATCTTCAGAATCGTCATTACTCATCGGCTCCTCCTTTGCTGGTGAAAAATTAACATAATTATTAATTCATGTCAATCCTCGCAAAATAAAAACCCCAAACATATTTATTGTCTGAGGTTTTTATGGTGCGCCCGGGAGGATTCTCACGTCGCCCTTCGGGCTCTTTCGAAAACCTTCGGGTTTTCGAATAACTTTCCTCAGAAAGTAAGGGGACTTCGCCCCCTTACCATCCCCCAGGTTCGAATCTGATAAAATCCTTAACAATAAAAACCCCAAACATATTTATTGTCTGAGGTTTTTATGGTGCGCCCGGGAGGATTCGAACCCCCAACCCCTGGTTCCGAAGACCAGTGCTCTATCCGTTGAGCTACAGGCGCATTATTCCGGATTATAGCACAGATTTATAAAAAAATCAAGGGTAACGCTTGATTTTATTAAAATATTAAGATAAAATATTTTTATCTTTAGGAGGAGGGCGTCATGGTTGTTCTTTCAACAACGCCCATGCAGTGGGCATTGACCGGTCTTATTATCATTCTCATGATAATTGCCTGGCTGATTATCGTGTTTTACGCCGTTCCGAAAATTTTCGCCAAACAACGGAAAGGGTTTAAGGGAAAAAAGAATCGTCATCTCCGGCGTATACCCGGCCCGGGTGACAGCATGCCAAGGATCGATCTAGAAGCATTTTTAAAACAAGACTCCAATAAAAAAAACAATAAAAAGGAATGATCTTATGGTCTCGCATGGGGCCATTTTTTTAATATAAAAACCCAACCAATGGTTGGGTCAAGAATTATCAAAGAAATGCACAACTACTCCTTCACTCTTGCCGTGCCGTGTTTGAGTTGGACGACGAGCACGCGAGCCTGCTCCATGGTCATGCTCTTGCGGTCGTGGTCGAGCTTCCCGTAGACAGGCGGCGGAAGGCTTTTCCGCAAATATTCGTCTGCCTCTTCCCAGTCAGTTGTTTCACCCGGGGGAGGCAGGGATTTTTTCTTTTCACGTTCCAGTTGATCTTCGAGTATAATCTCAACATGGGTAGTTTCGAGGTCGTCCTCGTCTTTTTTCTTCCCTTCCTTCATTTTTTATTCCTCCTTTTTAAAGGTACGAGGTTATTGAAGCTTATAACAATAACAAATAATTGTCAATTTTAAAGAAAAATAAAAAGCCCGGCAAATTACCGGGCTAAATTAGTCAGGCAGCACGGCTACCCCGGTACTCGGAAGTAGCGCGTATCACCGAATCGTTTCACAAGGTGAATTGCGTCGTCCATGGAAACGCTTTTCCGCGGCAAACGCAGATCGTTATATGTATCAAGGCTAAGATGTTTCTTTAAAAATTCATTTGCTCTTTCCCAGTCATCAGCCGGGGGTAAATCCTCCTTGGTGTCAACGCTCAGAGGATCGTCAAGGTCAGGCAGCCCGCTCTGCTCATCCATTATTCACTCCTTTCCTTGTGAGCCAGTTAAAGAACGTTAATCTTCAGACTCAACCACCACGCCCTTGCCTTTGGCCAGGTCATCCCAGGGAATGTCAGTTGAAATAGGGTCTTTGGAAATAATGATTGAGTCGTTTGTTTTTTGGTCAATCGCCTCAAAAGTGCTTTCGGTAGTCAGTTTAACAAAAGTGCCAAGGTCGTCCTCGCGCGGCCGCACGCTGACTTCAAAGCTTGTCGTGATATCAGTAATCGAGGTAGGCAAGCGATTAATTGTCCAGGTAACCTGATGCGTGGATTCGTTATAATCCAATTCACCGGCGCCAACCTGCTTTCGCCCGGTCCAGTTTACATTTTGCGGCAAGGCTGTTGTAATGCGGATATTCTGTATTTCGTGCAAGGAGTTTGTGATATTCCAAAATATATGATAACCAGTAACCTCGCCAATTTCAGGCGGCAGGGGGCCAAAGCCCAGGGTTTCGCCCTCCTGGTTAAAATAACGGCCGGTTGCGGAAAAATCGGCATCAGTATTGATTGATAAGATTATTGGCGAGCTTTGGATTTCACGATTCGCCGTGCCTTCGCCGATTTTGCCGATTTTTGCCTTAACCCACGCTCGTACTTCATATTTGCCTTCAAGCGTTGAAAGCGGTTCGTTGACAATCGGCATGGAAAAATCAATAGAGTCGCCGGCATCGGCTTCAAGTTCACCAAGCGCTTCAAAAACCGTCTTGTCCCAAGTGATTGTCTGGCCGTCGTCACGTCCGGTTTTTTCATCAGGCATAACAAGATCATCCCATTCAACCAAGGTCTGGTTTCCGAGCCGGGGGTCAGATTCAATATAGACAGTAAGTTCAATGTCTTCCATTTTTTCACCGCTTGTATTGTCAAATGTCAGAGAAAATCTCAGATTTTCTCCAAAGTTCAGGCTTTGGTCGCTTTCCGAACCGTTAATAAAAAGATGGGTAACCAAGTCGCCGGCCAAGACTTCCGCCTGCAGTGTCTCTTCTTTTTGCAGCTTAAATATATCGCCGTTAATCATGCCGAGCCGAAAAACCATATCCTGTAAGCCCTGGCCCTGCGAGGCAAAGCTGCCTTTTACTTTTACAACCTCTTCCGTGTTTGTTGCCAGGGTGTCAAAGCGCCAGCGCGACCCGGCTTCATTCATTGGCGCGGGTTCGCTTTCTTTAAAAATAAATCCCTCCGGATAAGCTGCCTGAAGCTCAATATTTTCATAATTAAACTCGCTGGTGTTTTTAAATTTAATCGCGTATTCAACATCATCGCCGGGTACGGTTTTTGACGGCCCTTCAATAATCAGTTCCGCCTTGCTGTCCTGGACCAAAACGCTTAGTGTCTTAATATCCTGAAAATCCGAGCTGAAATTTGCCGGTCGGTAGGTAACAAGCGCCTGAATATTGTGGGAGGTTTTTACTTCCTCCAAAAGATAGCCCTCAATTTTTATTGAACCGCTTTCGCCGATATCCAGGCTGCCAATTTGCCAGGTGTTATTTTCGTTGGTCGGTTCAGGTTCGAACAAGAGCGGATTAAACCCTTTAGGGAGGTTTGCCTGAATCTCCACCGAAGCCATCGGGACCTTGTCCTGGTTTTTATAGTTTATTTTATAAATTACGCGCTCGCCGTTCACCGCCTGGCTTGGACCGGCGATTTCAATACCAATGCCGCCCTTTTGCGGTTTTTCCCAGGGCTTCCAAAATACCCAGCCGGCATAAATTGCCGCGCTGATTGCGCCGAGAATCAATAGAATTAAAATGCCGGCAAGCCGCCAGCGCGGCTGTCGGCGCTCAAGTTTGGTCATGTCCGGCATTTCACCTTCTTCCTCGTATATTTCTTTAAGTTCTTCGCCAATCGGCAAAAGCTCTTTTTTTACCGGGCCTCTTTTTAAAGTCTTTTTAATGACTTTTTTGTCTTTTTTTGCTTCTTTAGACGGCGCTGCTTTTTCCGCTCTATCTTTTTCTTCTGTCATTGCCGTTTCTTTTGCCGCGGGTGTATTTTTTTGTTTTTTTTCTTTTTTCTTTTTCGGCATAATTAATATTTCTTTTCAAGCAAAATCGCGGAGAATAAGTCGGTATTAATCTCTTTTTGTGATTGCCCCTGCATAAGTTCGGGCACATTGGACCAGATTGCCTGGTATCGGGCCGGAAAAATAACTTGTTGGTTAAAAATAATTTTTTCTACCCCGGACTGTTTTTGCAGATAAAGAGAATAAGTTTGGGTGGTGGGAAAACCGAGTTTTTCCAAGACAGTCGTCAGGAAGTCGTTTCTTTCATGGGCTTTTAGCAGGAAGGGAAGGCGGTATTTAAATACGGTTACTGTTTGTGCGCCCGGCATTGTCTGGGTCCATGCGCCAAAAACAGTTTTATCAAATTCATTATTGATTTTTACCCCTGAATTATGAAAGCTCCACTGTCCTTCAATTTCAGCCAGGTCCTCGTCAACTGTTGCTCCCTCCCGCGGCACGTCAAACAGCTCTTGTTCCGGGGGATTGAATCCGGACGCGTTAATTAGTTCGGCGCCTTTGGGGACATAAACACGCAGATAGTTAACATTATTCACGCCGGAGAATCCCTGGTTTTTTATTCCGTTATGCGTTCGGGTGAAAGTCAGCGTATTTATTATCTCGCCGTTTTCTGATATTTCCGTTTTTAAATCAACGTCCTGGTCAATCACCCCGTCGGTTTTTCCTCCGGCAATATTTGCATTAACAATCATTAAATAATCCTGGTCAGTTGCCTTTACCTCACCGGTCCAGTTATGCTTTTGCAGTTCATTCTGGATAATTTCATTGCGGTGGTAAAGCATAATATGGCGCTCGGCAAGTGAATTTCCCAGAACTTCAAGCGTGGCGATCAGCTCTTCGGGGTTCGCGTTAAGCATCTTATCAAGGAGAATCGGCGCCATATCGCCGATAACTTTTTTCGGCTTGTTTTCTTCTTTGTCATATTCAAGCTCAACAATTTTTTGCGTTTCTTCAACGAAATTTTCCGCAGTGAACTCCCGGCCGTATTCGGGCATGGATATTGGCCCGTATATTTCCAAAAGACGCTCCATTAGCGTTGCCGTGACAACAATCATGCCGTCCGGAGTCGGCCCGCCTGAATGCTCATAGAACCAAATCATTTTTTCCGCCGCGGTGGGGAAATCAGCAAACCAGTTTGAATCCTGAAACTCCCAGCGGTCGGCAATCAAACGCAGGGGTTCGGGGGCAATCACATCGGTGTCCAGGCTGCCCTGCATATCATAGGTTCCGCCGCCGGGCACTTCAATGTTGGTAATCTCGCCGCGGTCAATGTCAATTAAAGCGAACGAGCCCATAAAGCCGCCGGTCGGCCTCATTTCGGTATTGTTTTCAAAAACAAACAAATATCTTTGCTTGCGCTCCTTTCCCAAAAAGAGTTCCATTTTTTCGCCGAGCGAAATAAAATCGTCCAAGCCCTGGTTTATAAAGGCAAGGTGGTCAAAAACCATGGCAAAGCTTTTTTGGTATTCCTTGGGCAGGGCGTGGATATCGACTTCGCGCGCCGCCGTTTCGGCCTGGGCGATCAGTGGCTGTGCTTGTCGTACATAGGAAATCATCACGTCAATTTTCGCAACAAGATTTGTGTCGCCGCCCGACAGGAGGCCCTGCGCTCCTTTGCCTAAAAGTTCAGCCGCCCGGGTCAGGCTGTCGCCAAGGCTGATTAGGGATTCAGCCGCCTTAACCTGTTTGCCGGCCATTGGCATAAGCTCGGCAATTTCAATAATCAGCTTATTTATCTGGCCAAGCTCTTCGCCGGCTAGGCGAAATGATTGGTTTGCTTGTTTGATTGACTCAAGAGCCGCGCTTACGTCAGTCGCGCCGCCTTCTTTCATCCCCTCAAGATAGCCGACCGCCTCCATGCCATGCTGTTCAATAACGTCTTTGCTGTCTTTCAAGTTTTTGTAGTATGTGTATCCCTGGAAAGGCAAAATAAAAATGAGCCCGAGGCCGGCAAGCGAAACCAAAGTCCGCACCCAGCCCTGCGGCGGCTCAAAAATAATCGGGGTTGTTAATTTTTCAATCGGCGTGTCAATGAAGGTCTCACGAAAGTTGCTGGCTGCCGGACGGAGAAATGAAAACGGCCAGACTAAGCCCCTTTCTATCTTGCAAAGCGCGATTCCGGCAAGTTCGGCAACGCCAAAAAGGGCAATTTCGGAAAAAGGGGTGTTGATATCAAATTTAAAGTCTTGTTCGATCTGATCAAGGTCAATTTCTTCATCAGTTATGTGCAAATCATTTTCCGACTGATGGCCCTGTATGGCAAGTAAAGTCTCTTCAACGCTCAGCGCTTCAACCTGCTTTTCCAGGCTCTCAAGGCGCGGCGCCTTGTCATCTTCATAATAAAGATCAACCACATACGGTGAAGCGGCTGATTTGCCGATTTTGACCTGGACTTTCTTTGGCGCGTTTTTATCCGCCACCGGAACCTGGATGGGTATGGCCGAAATCGGGACAGCTGTTTCCGTCTTTGGCGCCAGCTCGGTTTTTATCGCTGTCGCCGCCTTTTTTCGCTTAGGCGCCGTCTTCTTTGTTGCTGTTTTTCGTTTTGCAGTAGCCTTTTTTACCGCTTTCCCCTTGGGCCTTGCCGCCGCTCTCTTTTTTGCTTTTTTTACTGATTTTTTCCTGGTACGTGAAACCGGTTTACGTGCTTTTGCCGTCTTTTTTGCCGTCTTTTTTGCCGCTTTCTTTTTTACGGTTTTTTTAGCCGGTTTCTTTTTCGTTTTTGTCTTTTTTGTCGGCATGTTTATCCAATAAAAATCTATAAAATTATATCATTTTTTTGCCTAATCTACAAAATTTTTTAATCACAAGACAGCACCTCTCAAGTGCTGTCAAAATTTTCTTTGTTTAGCGAGCCGCCCGGTTGTAAATATCCAGAATTTCTTTGGCCATCTTTTGCCAGCTGTATTTTTGTGTTTGCTGTCGGCCGGCTTGTATAAGGGTCTGCCGTAAAGCGTTATTATCAAGGCCTTCGAAAATCACCCGGGCCATTTCATTCTCATCTCTAGGGTCAAAGTATATTGCCGCCGGCCCCAAAACCTCGGGCAGACAAGAAGCGTTTGACGAGGCAACCGGCAGGTCATGACTCATTGCTTCAAGCGGCGGCAGGCCAAAGCCTTCGGAAAGCGAGGGAAAAACATACAGCCGGGCCGTGCGGTAAAGCTTTGCCAGATCGGCATCCTCAATATAGCCGGTGAAATTTACTTGTTCCGGAATGCGCAGGCCAAGCTGGCTAACATCATTTTGCAGGCGTTCGGAAAAATAGTTTTTTTGTCCGACAAGAACAAGCTGCACATCAGGCTTCGCCCCCAGAACAGCTTTAAACGTCCGCGCCAAAGCTTCCAGATTTTTGTGCGGGTATGAATTGCCGACATAAAGCAAAAAAGGCTGGCGAATATTGTGCTTTTGCAAAAATTCTTTGTCTTTTTCCGGATTGGCTTGTTCTTCGGTCGAGAGACGGCTCAAACCTTCATATATTACTTTTATTTTTTCCGGATCGGCTTTAGGAAAATATTTTAAAATGCTTTCTTTTATGTAATTTGACGGCACAATAATTGCCTTGCTTTTTTTTAAGGCGTGGCCAATCACCCGTTTATAGCCGGCATGCTTTAATTTATATTTGAGCGGACCGAGGGTTGTTGCCCGGGTCGTTGGATGTTCAAGCAGTATTAAATCATGGATTGTCACGACAAACGGCTCTTTTACCATCAGCGGGACATTAAAATGGGGAAAATGCATCAAATCAACTTTGGCTTCTTTTATTTTTTGCGGCATTTTAATCTGTTCCTCAAGAGAGTACCATTGGTAATCGGCCATAATTTTTTTAAAACGCGGACCTTCCGCAAACTCATCCCAGTTGCTTTTTCGCAAAAATAAAACATACTCGTTTTCCGAGTCTATCTGCTGTAGATGGGTAACTAATTGTTGGATATAGCGCCCGAGGCCGCCGCCGGCAGTGCGTGGGCCGAATAATCGCGCATCAATGCCGATTCGCATAGTGCGTATATATTAGCACAAAAATTAAGGTAAAAACAAGGCGCAAAACAGTTTGCTTTTTGTCAGAATTAATTGACGCCTGGCATTGACAGACGAGCTTATTCATGTTAAGGTGCACGGTAATGTTGAGGAGGTGAAAGCATGGTTCCTTCAATATACCCTGACTCTCCAGAAGATATTTTTGGCGAAACCGCGGCCTTGGCCTCGGGCGCGATTCTAAATATTTGCGAAGACCGCGAACACAAACTCTGGCGCGACAGCGAGCCAGTCTACCGCGTTACCGTGCACTGCTCCATGGAAAAAAGCGACGAACTCCGCCGTTTCCTGGTTCATCACCCAAACGTGTCCATGATTGTGCCGAGTTCGCCCAAGCCTGGGCACATAGTTTTTCGTTTCATCTTCCAGATCAACCTCGCCCCCTACCGGGACAGCTCCAGTCTTTGGGCGCATCGCGCCGACGCGATCTTCGAGGTCTGGCAGGAGTTCAAAGAAAGTCTCAAGCAAATCTTTGGGCCTGTCCTTTCCGAATCAAAAAACAAGCCCCTGGCGGCTTGCTCGGATATTCTTAACTAACCCACTCAATGAGTGGGTTTTTCTTTTACATAATTTTATCCAGCCATCTCCGGGCGTTTTGCTCCCAGGAATATTTTTCTAAAACCCCATGCGCCTGTTCAATAAAAATTTTTTTTGTTGCCTCATCTTGCAGAATATTTATCATTCCGTCAGCAATTTCACTTGCGTTATGCGGATTAACAAGCAGGGCCGCCTTTCCCAAAACCTCGCCAAGCGATCCGGCGTGGCTCGCGACAACCGGGGTGCCGCAGCTGAGCGCTTCAAGCGGGGGAAAGCCAAAGCCTTCGTAAAAGCTCGGGTAAACAAATAAATCAGCCAAGGTATAAAGCGCCGGCTTGTCTTCGGCAACAACATAGTCAATATACTGGATTTTATAATCTTTTTTTAAAATTTTTTCCGACTTATAGCCTTTGGCGCCGGCAATCACCAGTTTGTGGGGCAGATCGCTTTTTGTTTTTAAAATATCAAACGCCTGCATTAGCCCGCGTATATTTTTTCTTGGTTCAATTGTGCCAAGATATAAAATAAATTTACTTGGTAAATTATACTTTTCTTTAACCTCGGCAAGTTTGGCCCGATCAGTTACCGGCCGCATTGAATCAGATATTCCCGGATATATCGTAATAACTTTTTCTTCGGGAATATTAAAAACATTAATAATGTCGTTTTTTGTATTTTCTGAAACAGCAACAATTTTATCAGCCTCCCGGCAGAATTTTTTTGCGTTAATCATTTTGTGCCAGAGACGGCTTTTTGGCGAATAAAAACTTGGGTAAAGTTCATAACTCAAATCATGGACAACGAGAATTTTTTTAATGCCTTGGGAAAGGGAATAAAAATTAATATTGGGAAAGATGAACGCGTCAAGGTCAACGCCGAGAAGCTTATCGATCTTCGGTTTATTAAAAAACTTAAATTTAAAATTCAAGTATTTATTTGAATATTGAAAATGTTTGTGAGATACTTTCGCGCCGTTGCTTTCGGGGATATCAACCTGTTTAATGTTTCTGGCGTTAGAAAAAGGATAGTATTCATTTTGCCTATCAATTTTAAAAAGCGCGGCGAGAAGTCCGAAAGTATATTCTCCAACGCCGCTTTTTTGTTTGTCCTGAAGTGACCGTATGTCAATGCCGATTTTCATATTAGATGGTCCGTTCGCCAAATTCCCGCCACTTTAAGTCAACATAATCCTTGATTTGGGAGCAAAAGCGGGTTTCGTCAAACTGCGAGGCATATTCTTTAATCGTTTCCGGATTGTATTTTTCCGGTTCAAGCCGGATGATCAGGGTTCCGAGCTCTTCCCATGACTGTTCATCCATAAATTCGCCGGTCTGGCCGGGAACAACGGTTTCGCGGGCGCCGCCGGCCTCGTAGGCAATGACCGGCCGGCCCGAAGCCATCGCTTCAACCGCGGTAATGCCGAAGTCTTCGATCTGCGGATGGATAAAGGCCAAACACTTGGAATAAAGCTCGGCCTTTTCTTCATCGGTAACCCTTCCTAAAAATTCAATATTTTTCTTGGCGATTTTTTTTAGTTTTTCCAGGGCCGGGCCTTCGCCAAAAACTTTTAGCGCCATGCCCAGGCGGTTGAACGCCTTTATCGCGATATCATAGCGCTTGTAGCCGACCAGCCGGCCGCCAATTAAATAATAGTTTTGCGGCTGGGAAATATGGAATTTTTTTGTCTGCACCGGCGGGTAGATAATGTCGCTCGGCCGGCGGTAGTATTTTTTTATCCGGTCGCGGACAGTTTCCGAGTTGGCAATGAACCGGTCAACCCGCTGCGCCGCCATTGTGTCCCATTGGCGCAAATTTTTCAAAACAAACGGCAGCACTCTTTTTATCAGCCGGTTGTAATTTAAGTCTTCAATGTATTGATGCATGTCATTCCAAAGGTAGCGGGTCGGAGTGTGACAGTAGCAAATGTGCAGCGTTTGCGGGTTGGTGATTACTCCTTTGGAAAATGAGGAAGAACTGGAAAGCACGATATCATAATCGGAAAGGTTGTGGTGCTCGGTGGCAAGCGGCATCATGGGCAAGTACCATTGGTAGCGCGAGAGGCCGCCGGGCATCCTTTGCAGAAAAGAGGGCCGAATGTCTCTATCTAAAAAGGCCGGGTCTGATTTTTCCCGGTCATGCAAAAGCACAAAGGTGGGAGCCAGGGGCCAGACTTCCTGAAAGGCCCGGAGCACCTTTTCTGCCCCTCCATCCTGTATTAAATGGTCGTGTACTAGGGCAATCTTCATATTTTTAGTAAACTCCTTTCCTCTGTAATACCACAAACGGTGTTTTTAGTAAAATCCAGAGATCCATCCACGGGGACCAGTGCTCAATATAATATATATCAAGCTTTGCCTCATCATCAAATTCAAGGTCGGAACGGCCGGAAATCTGGGCCAGCCCGGTAACTCCCGGGCGGATGAAAAGTATTTGCTTGTGTTCTTTTTTATACTGCTCAACCTCGCGCGGCTGGTGCGGCCGGGGGCCGACCAGGCTCATGTCGCCCTTTAGGACATTAAAGAACTGAGGCAGCTCGTCAATGCTGTATTTTCTAATAAAACGGCCGATCGGAGTAACGCGCGGATCATCAGCAATTTTATAAATCGGCCCGTTTTTAATGCTTTTTTCTTTAATTAATTTTTTTTCCAATTCAAGCGCTTCTTTTTGATTAGCGAACTGGTCACCGATGCTGTATTTGGCATACATTGAGCGGAATTTATAGGTCATAAATTTTGAATTGCGCTGGCCGACTCTTTCATTTTTAAAGATTATCGGGCCCGGGCCTGAAAGACGAATGGCAATGGCGGTTAAAATCAGGATAGGGGAGGTGATAATTATCAGTAAAAGGGCGCCGATTATATCAAAAATTCTTTTAAAGATTTTGCCCCAATTGGCAAGCGGCGTGCGGGCCATTTCAATAATTGGTACGCCGGCCAGGGTTTCAAAATTTATATTTGTCGCCTGGGTGGCAAAAAGGTCGGCTGAGTATTTAAAAATAATATGGTGCTCGTCAGCAAAACTGAGAATTTTTAAAGCAAGATTTTTTGACGCCTTGGGGTCGGTTAAAATAATTTCATCAATCGGCATTTTTCCATGGATTTTCAAAATCGCTTTTTCAATCTCCGGGTTAAAATCATTAAAAGTACTGATAACCTTAAAGCCGAGGCCGGGATTTGCCATAAGCGCCTTGACAATGCTTTCAGTCGTCTTATCCGAGCCGATAATAATCACCCGGTTAAGGCCGAGTCCGGTGCGGTAAAGGGCGTGCTGGATATATCGGATAATAAAACGCGCCAGGGTAACAAAAAGCACGCTCAATACCCAGGCGGCAATAACTAAAAATCTTGATGAAAAAAGTTCGCGCTGGAAAAAGATTAAAACAATCACTGCGAGAATTCCGGTTGAGCAGGCAAAAAATATCCTGATAAATTCATTGGAAACCTTGCGGCGCTTAATCTGATAGAGTCCGGCCAAAGCAAAAATAATCAGCCATCCCAGGGCGATCAAAATGCTTGCGCCAAAATATTCCCGAAACGGCAGCTCATAGATAACCGGCCGTATCTCGGTGACCGCTGATTCAAAACGCAAAAAATAAGCCATGACTGCCGCGGCAAGCAGCATGACAAAGTCCAGGGGAACAAGCATTGCTGAGAAAAATAATTGAATTCTTTTCATAGCGCTTTATAAACCAATTTTAGCATAAAAAAATATTAGCTTCAATTAAAAAACACCCACATAAATTGGGTGTCTTTAATGCCCCGACAAGCCTATAAGCCGAATTCTGTCACCTAACACGTTGCCGTGAATAGGGTAATGATCATCTATCTCGGCCTGGCGTTGCCGCCAGGCTCATGCGCGCTACCAAACTTGCGCTTGCACCAGGTAGGGTTTACACAGACCCCGATTGCTCGGGGAACGCGTGAGCTCTTACCTCACGATTTCAACCTTGCCTGTGTCACTAGGACCATCGGCGGTATATTTTCTGTTGCACTTTCCCTAGAAGTGGTACTGACTGGAACAGAAGTCTCGAGAACTTCTATCTCATCAGATCTTCCGGTCGGCGTTACCGACTACCTACTTC
>Ga0180438_10001101_pt1 | contig 49102 bp, 71 predicted proteins | sample SS_ome_12_FD_132455 | JGI IMG/M metagenome (GOLD analysis project Ga0180438, IMG submission 132455) | Hypersaline lake sediment archaeal communities from the Salton Sea, California, USA - SS_3_D_2 metaG | ecosystem: Environmental > Aquatic > Non-marine Saline and Alkaline > Hypersaline >...
GAGACGCTAGATGATATTACGGCCTCTGGGGCCGGTAGCGTTGATCTAAGCGCAAGCCTGGCCGAAACCTTAGACGATATTACCTCTGTAGGATCTGGCAGCGTAGACATAACTGGGAGCCTTGCAGAGACTTTAGGAAATGTAACCGTAGTAGGTACTGGAGTAATAGGAGATGCGCCGATAACAGGCAGCCTATCAGAGACTCTAGACGATATAACGGCTGCAGGATCTGGAGACGTTGACGTAGACGGTAGCCTATCGGCTACTTTGGATAATGTCACAGCTTTAGCTAGTGGCCAGGTAGATGTAGACGGTAATCTAGCGCAGACTCTAGACGACATTACGGCTACAGGAGCTGCTAGCGTAGATCTAACCGGCAGCCTTACGGCTACCCTAGAAAACGTGACGCTTGCAGGATCTGGGGTAATAGGTGAATATTATCGCAAGGTAATTAGCCTGGAGGTTACAGCAAACCAGGTAATAGCAGAGGACGTAACTATAAACCAGGTTATTAGCGAAAACACAACCATAAACCAGGTTATTAGCGAGGATATATAGATATGACTGACACAGCGCAAGTAGCGTATTTAAACGACATAGGCACAGCTATTAGGCTTACTATCAAGGATCAGGACGGCAATATTATAGATGTGTCAGGATCTACCGTTAGAACGTTGAAATGTGACAAACCAGGCACAGCTACTAACATCTCAAGAAATATGGTATTTTTTACGGATGGGTCAGACGGGATAGTAGAGTATATAACTATAGACGGCGACTTAGATACTATAGGCCTTTGGGAGCTGCAGGCTTACGTAGAGATGCCCGGCGGTAAGTGGCATACAGCAGAAACAACTATGAGAGTTAAGCCGGTTTTGGAGGTAGCGTAATGGGTATGCTAGAGCCTTACTGGGGAGAGTTTTTAATATCCCCGATACCACTAGAGCTGAGTCTAAATTACTGTAGTCATAAATGTGCTTACTGTTTTGCTAATCTAAACAGCCCTAAACGGCGTGGCGATATAAAAAAGATTATGAGCTTTTTAGCTGACTTTCATAATAGAGAGACGCTAAGCGCTAGACTTATGCAGGACAGGTACCCCGTTTGTATTTCTAATAGATCGGATCCTTTTGCCAGATCTAACGATAGTCAGATAACGCCAATACTAGAAACCCTGGCAGCCATTGACTACCCGGTGACATTCCAAACCAAGGGCGGGGCGGGGGTTGAGGCCGGCTTGAGTTTATTTCCTACCGCCGTTTGGTATATTTCGGTATCCTTTGCTGATGACGATTTACGGCGCAAGATAGAGCCTGGCGCTCCGAGTATCGCTAGCCGTTTTGAGCTTATGGAGAAGGTTACCAGGGGCGGGGGCCGGGTAATTTTGGGCTTAAACCCAGTAGTACCAGAGTGGATTAGTGAGGAGGAGACAGAAACCGTATTGAAGGTAGCCCAGAGCATAGGCGTAGAAGGAGTCTGGATAGAGGAGCTGCATTTAAACGCCAGGCAAATACAGGCCATGAGTAAGGCTGAGGTAAAGGCAATAGGTAAAGACGTTTTAGAGAGAGCTAAAAAGCGCCGTAAAGAAGATAAAGACGCTAACGCCTTTTTTTACGCAAGGGAAGTAGCGCAGGCTATGGGTTTTGAGATCTTTAGTAACGGGCAGCCAAACAGATCTAATATATGGCAGATCTACAGAGACGTATACGCTAATACCTTCCCTACTAACCAGGATTTTGTAAACGACTGTATAGAGAAGGGCTGGCATAGCTCATTATTGACATTTCCACACTGGTACGAATCTGTAAAAGATCTACCAGCCGGCAAGTATCGCATGAATAAGTACATTGGCGCTAGTGCTAGATCTATTTTTGATGAGTACCAGATTCCAAGCAAGCTAACTTTTACGGAGCTGCTAGGTGTTATCTGGAGTACAAAGAGAGCAAAACAAAGCCCGGTACGTATGCCTAACTTTAGCTATGCTAGCGTATGGGCCGAAAACGGCTATTTACAGCTTGTAGACGAGTCAGACATGCCCTACCTCGTATTTGACGAGACAGGCTCTTTAGATAGCTACTATACGCCCGTAGCGCCTATCTGGAGTAAAGAGGTAGCAGCGTCTGGAGAGGTTATCAGTTATGGCTAGTAGTGGCGGTCACTGGGTAAAGATAGCGCAGGGAGATATAGGCGCTATGGTGTTTGTACCAAAAGGCAAAACTGTAGAGCAGGTTACTATAGGCCGTAAGCCGGCGGGGGGAGGATGGCCTCCAAGCCTAAACGCTGTACAAGAGGTAAAGGGCTTAGGCGGTTCTACGGGTGCTAAGTTAGTACAAGACGAAAACGGTAATTTGTACGTTATGAAAAAGGGCGCAAGCCAGGCTCATATACAAAGCGAATCGTCTGCAGACAAATTATATAAAGAGATGGGCGTAGACGTACCAGATCATAGAATGTACGGCAATACAAAGTTAGCCAGGTACGTAGAGGGCCAGACGCTGCAGCAAGCCCAGACAAACGACCCGGCAGCCTACAATAGCGCTATCAAGAGGCTGCAGGATAACTTTGCTGCAGATGCTTTACTAGCTAACTGGGATGTTATAGGCCTGAATAAAGATAACATCCTGATAGACAAAAAGGGTAAAGTCTGGAGAATAGACAACGGCGGGGCGCTGGCTTACAGAGCGCAGGGCGCAAAAAAGAGCGCTGCAGGCTGGAATAATAACCCTACTGCTATCTTTTCTATGAGAAAACAAGGCGTAGCCGGCTCTGTATTCGGTAAAATGAGCTGGAATCAGGTAGCAGCCAGTATAGATAAACTACCTTCAAAGATTGGAATCTCAAACAGTAGCAAGATAGGAGCCAGGCTAGCAAAACTAAAAGATCTGTCATCTCTTATCAAGTCTGGAATGCCAGAGGCAGATATAGAAAACTATATGACCGCTTTGTGGTCAGGAGGCTAATTTATGGCTAGTAGTGGCGGTCACTGGGTAAAGGCGCCGGCAGGGCGCTTAGCAGGTACAGCTATTTTTGTACCGGATCCGGGGGATTCTAGTTATGGCTCTATTTATGAGGAGGCAGCTAACGCCTATGTAGCTAAGGCGCAAGCTGAGGGCGTAAGTACCGATACTCTTTATACAGACGGTAGTAAGTTTATGGATTTTGCGGTACTAGCATATAAGAATCCAGACGCTTACAGAAAAAAGATAGACGAGACGCTAAAGGTAATAATTAATCCGGTGCAAGCGGATTTATTCGGAGGCTAATTTATGGCTAGTGCAGGTGGACACTGGATGAAAGCAAAGGTAGGGCCGTATGCTGGCTCTATGGTTTTTGTACCTGGAGTAAAGAGCGGTACGGCCAAAGAGCATTACTACCCGGCAGGATACGGAAACAAAGGTAAAACTATAGAGAAAAACGCCAGCGTACAAGGCGGTCTATCTGTGTACCAGAATGAGGCCGGGGAGTGGGTAGTAGCCCACACCGACTCAGGTATGTCATTAGGGCCAAAGTTTGATAACAAGGCTGGGGCTATGTTGGCAATGGAGGAGCTAAACCAGGCCGGCGGTAAGATCTGGACACAAAACGCGAACGAGATACAAGGTAGCGCCAAGGATCTAAAGCCATTAGCTGACAATCTGAATAAGTATAAAAATATAACTGAGGGTAGCGCCGAGATTGGTATGGACTTATTGAAAGAAAACTACAGCATAAACCAAAAAGCGCTACAGCAAAAGGCAGCTAAGTTAACCCAGACGTCTACACAGGCTAACCAGGCTGCAGCTGCAGCTAAGGCGCCTCTTACAAAAGCTAACCCGGAGAATTACGGACTAGGTAGCCCGACAATAAAAGGTATAAAGGTAGAAGGCGGGCAAGTAGTCTACAACAAAAAGACGGGTAAGTACGATGTACTTGACGATGATAATAACGTTGTAAAATCGTATATATCGCTTGGTAACGCCCAAACTGCAGCGCCTGGAGCGATTGCAGCCAGCAAGGCGGGCCAGGCCAGCCAGACCGGGGCGCAAGTATCGCCGGTAAAACAAGGCAAACTAACAGCCACAGTACCGGAGGGAGCTAGCCAGACTTTCAAGGATAACGCCCAAGACGTACAAATAACTACCATAATGGGCAAGAAACAGACAGTAGCCGGTATACCTGTAGAAATATCTGGAGTAGAAGGGCAGCCCAGCATTACCTACAACAAGCAGACCGGCAAATATCATGTAAACGATCCTAACGGCAAGACGATCAGTAAAGGGCATGATACCTTTACCCAGGCCGGCAACTCTCTAGCCAAGCATTACGCACCAAAGGAGCCTAGCGGTACATACGCCAAGGCAGAAAAGGCCTCACTGAGTACGCCCACAGGTAAGAAGCTAGAAGGCGTAGCCGTAGACGGCGGTCTAGTATCCTTTAATACCCAAAGCGGTAAGTATGAATTGCACAACTTTGACGGTAATAAAATATCTGAGCATAGTAGCCTTGGGTCAGCACAAACCAAGGCCGGCCAGATCAAAGAATACTCTAACCCTAATGTATCTCACTGGGTAAGCGACAAATACGGCAGCGTAAGCGCTGGGGAGAGCGCTTTAGCTAGCCATTTCGAGAAACACGCAGCTAGCCTAACATCTGGGGAAAATTCCGCTATGAATAGTTACCAGGATAGCGGTTATACCGATTTAAACGGCTCTATGTGGTCAGGTAACACAGCTTGGCAGGCAACTAAGATAGCCAACCTAAATAGCGCTATAAAGAAATCGCCAGGCTTACCACAGGCCGTAAAACTGAGCTACAAAACCAGTAACAGCAATACGGTAGCATGGGCCAAAAATGCCAAAGTAGGCGATATATGGAAAAGCAAGGCATTTACAAGCACGTCTATAGATAAAAACGTGTGGTCAGGAGAAATCAAGTTTAGATTTAATGCGCCAAAGGGCCTAAAGGGCTTTTTCATGAATGCAAAAGGGCGCTACAGCTCACACCCTGGAGAAAAAGAGTACCTGATAGGGCCTAGTAACAAATGGAAGCTGGTAAATAAGACTCAGTCTGGCAGCTCTATTTACTTAGATATGGAATGGATAGGAGACTAAAAAAATGGCTAAATATAAAACGATAAACGGCGTCAAGTATAGATTTTTGAGCCATGCGGAAAAAGAGGCCAAGGATCAGGAGCTTACAGATCAGGGCCTATCTGGGTTTATCATCGAGAGGGACGGTAAAAAGTACGAGTTTATAAACGGTAAAATGGTGCCATTGTCAGCAAAGAAGGCTAGAAAAGCTATCGGACGTGGTAAAAAAGCCAAAAAGGCTTAGTTAGGTAAAGGTAAAGATGACAGAGAATCGACCTCTATATGAGCGCCAGGACTGGGATACCCCCGCCGGCTGGGCGTTCTTTAAGTGTTATCTAGCCCAGGATCCCCCAAGATCATTAGTAAAAGCGTACAATACGTACAGGGAGGAGAAAAAAGGGGCTAAAGAGGGGCTGAAAAAAGCAAAGAGGGTGCCTGGCTCATTTCGTAACATGGCAGCTGGAAAAAATCGTGATGGTACGCCTAGACCGTTTGCGGTTCCATTTACAAAACGAGTTAGAGCGTATGAGGACTACTTAGACGAGTTAGAGCGTAAGAAGTGGACAGAGCGCCGGCTTAAATTGCGTGAAATGGAGTGGAATATAGGCGAGAAGATCCTAGAAAAAGCGCAAAATATGTTACTTTTCCCGGTGATGGTAAACGATACAGAGAAAACAGAGGACGGGACAATAATACACCGTATTATGCCCGCTGGTTGGTCTTTCAAAGATATACCAGGTATGCTTAGTACGGCAAGTAAGATAGCTAGGCTGGCTGCAGATATGCCAACAAAGCAAGTTAAATTAGATTGGAGATCAGAGGCAGAGAAGGACGGTATAGATCCTGATGAGTTTTACAGAAACGCCCTTAAAAACATCCAAAAAGAGTTGGATGGAGGAAGCGCTAGCGGAGGCGTACCAGGAAGCCAAGAGATTAGCCAGGGAGAAGAAGAACAGGGAGGCTAACAGGGCTAAGTACGCTGATTTTCAGGCAAAGTATAGGGATGACTTTGCCGGTTTTGTGCGTGAGTGTATAAGCTGGGGCAAAGATGAGGGGCCTAGCGACTATCAGGAGGAAATAGCAGAGAAAATATCAGAGGTAGATAGAGTATCTGCAAGGGGGCCTCATGGGCTGGGCAAAACCGCCCTAATGGCTATGGCCGTTTTGTGGTTTGCGCTAACCAGAGACGGTACAAAAGATAAAGACTGGAAGGTAGTAACAACGGCTAGCGCCTGGAGGCAGCTAGAGAAGTACCTATGGCCTGAGATCCACAAATGGGCCAGGCGTCTAAACTGGGAAAAAATAGGCCGGCCTCCGTTTCATAGAGACGAGCTGCTAACCCAAAAGCTAAAACTAAAAACAGGGGAGGCTTTTGCCGTAGCCAGTGATGACCCAGGCCTTATAGAGGGCGCCCACGCAGACGAGATTTTATATATCTTTGATGAGTCTAAGAGTGTTTTACCGGCAACTTTTGACGCTGCAGAGGGAGCGCTAGGTACGGAGGGTGCTAAGGCGATTGCTTTTAGTACGCCTGGAGAGCCAAGCGGTAGATTTTATGAAATACAAAGCCGTAAGGCAGGTTATGAGGATTGGTGGGTAAGGCATGTAAAAAAGGACGAGGTAATAGCAGCGGGGCGCATGACGGAAAAATGGGCAGAGGCCAGGCGCCGGCAATGGGGGGAGAAAAGCAGCGTATACCTAAACCGTGTAGAAGGTAAGTTTGCCTCTGCAGACGAGGAATCGGTAATCTCTCTGGCCTTAGTTGAAAAGGCTATAGAGCGCTGGTACGAAAAACAGGATCAGGAATACTGGGGAGATTTTGTAACGGTTGGCGTAGACGTGGCTAGAACGGGCCAGGATCAAACGGCATACGCGCTTAGGTTTGGTAACTCTATCAAGGAAATTAGAGTAACGAATCAAGAGGATACTATGCAGACCTCTGGTAAGACAAAAGGTATAATGAGCAGATATGACGGCGAGGCCATTGTAGACACAATAGGAATCGGCGCCGGCGTATTTGATCGACTGAGGGAGCAAGGGTTACCAGTAGTAGCTTTTACGGCCAGTGCTAAAACCAGGTTTACGGATATGTCAGGCGAGTATGGTTTTGCAAATGTGCGTAGCGCTGCTTGGTGGAATCTTAGAGAGATGCTAGATGATGACGACCTAGGTATAGCTTTACCTGATATTGACGAGCTTATAGGGGATCTAACTACCCCTAAGTGGAGAGTTAATAGCGGTGCTAGAATATCAGTTGAAAGCAAAGACGACATTAAGAAAAGAATCGGCAGATCTACTAACCTTGGAGACTCAGTAATTCAGGCCTTTTGGGACGGTATGCAAGCTACAGAGTATGGAGAAAACCCGTTAGAGGGCTACAGAGGCTAAAAAATGGCTACATTTTGGAGTAAACTTATGGAAGGTATCAGAGCTTTTAGACAGGCATACGTTAGCGCAGGATCGTTAGACTCAGCTGATTATGGAGACATAGAGGCCAGGCAGTTTAGGTATATGCTTTACTGGGCATTTTATGAAAATACGATCTACAGCAATGTACACAAGTGGAGCGTAAACTACCGGCAGCTAGAAGGGCTTTACAGGTATATTAGAGGAATCTATAACCCTAGCTATAGAATCGGTGAGTTTTGGCGCTCTCATATCTGGGGAGGCACCCTAGACAGTGAGGCCGGTACCGGTGAGTCTGGTAATGATACTGCTATACCTATCATTACAGATAATGACTCAATCAGGCCGGCTATAAGTAATCTCTGGAGTTGGTCAAATTGGCAGACGACTAAAGGAGTCTGTAGCTTACATGGGGCCGTAATGGGTGACGTGGGCATACAAGTAGTAGACGATGTAGACCGGGGCAAAGTATATCTGCAGCTGGTACACCCAGCTACCCTAACGGATGTACAGCTAGATAACTTTGGCAACGTCAAGGGCTACACAATTGAGGAAAAAAGAGTACACCCAGATTACCCAGACAGAGAGGTAGACTACAAAGAAATAGCCAGCAGAGACGGTATAAACGTAGTCTACAAGACTTTTCTTAATAACTCCCCTTACCCCTGGAATGGTCAACAAAGCGAATGGTCAGAGCCTTATGGTTTTGTACCTATGGTCATGATACAACATAACAACGTAGGTATTAGCTGGGGATGGTCAGAGCTACACGCAGGCCGGGTAAAATTCCAAGAGGTAGACGACCTGGCAAGCAAGCTAGGGGATCAGATCAGGAAAATGGTAGATGCGCCCTGGCTACTTTCAGGCGTAAAAAAGCCAAGATCAAGAATCAGAGCAACCGGCGAGGATCCCACAGTAAGTATGACTAAGCCAAGCCGTGAGGAGACGCCCATACTTTATGCTGAGGCCGGGGCGAAGGCTCAAAGCCTGGTAGCCTCGTTAGATCTTGGAGCAACCAGCGGGCATATCGGTACCGTGTTGTCTGAACTTGAGAGGGATTACCCAGAGCTACAAATGGATATATGGAATGCTAGCGGGAATCAGTCTGGCCGGGCATTACGGACAGCCAGACAGCGGGTATCTGAGAAGGTTTACGAGCGCCGGGCAATTTATGACGATGCCTTAGTAAGAGTACAGCAAATGGCTTTAGCTATTGGCGGGCATAGAAATTATGATAACTTTGCCGGCCTAAACTTGCAGAGCTACGACTCAGGCGCCCTAGATCATCAGATAGGAGATAGGCCGGTTTTTACGGAGGATCCATTAGACGACATAGAAGTAGAAGGCGCATTTTGGAAGGCTGCAAACGAGGCTATACAGGCCGGCATACCCCTTATGGTCTACCTGCAGCGCCAGGGCTGGAGTGATGACGACATAAAGCAAATAGAGGAATCGGAGGAGTACCAGCTAAAGCTAAAGGCCATGCGAGCAGCCGGCATGATGCAAGATGCAATGAGCGAGGGGGAGGGCGGGGAGGCGCCCTCAGACCAATTGGACGAGGTAAGCCCTGATAATGCCTAAAAACCCTTTAGAGACTAACCTAAAACATGCTCTAATTGACGCCCAGAAGCTCTCTAAGCTATTTAGGGCCTTTGGTAGGACAGATTATGTAGGTACTCCAATTTTGAAGGCCTACAGGGCCACTTACAGATCTTTAGACCAGGCGCTACAAGCCGGCGCCGGGCATGAGGCCGTACTAGATTCCTTTGAATCTCTTAGGGCCAGCGTACAGGCTAGCTCTGCAGAGATCCTAATGAGAGCTGCAAGACAAGGGGTTGAGTCAGCTAGCGTACAGCTGCGTAATTATGGGGATCAGGTAAACCTAACGCCAGACGAGATAATTAAGCTAAGAGCTAACGCAGCCGTAGGGCCAATACTGGCAAAGGTAGATCAACAAGAATCAGCGATAATGGCAAGCTGGCTAACCGGGCCAGACAGATCTATGATACTTGGAGACAAGAGCAGATCAGGCCAGCTCAGGCCTGCAGATGTTTTAGTTACCGGGGCGGTATGGGCAGCAGCTCTTTTTTGGTCTTTGTTTGGTTACATGGTGAATGATACGGTAGGGCCTGGAAAATATGAAAAAATGGCAGTAGCCGGCCTAGACGAGCGTACTACTGATTGCTGCCTACGTGTTCATGGTCAAGTACAGCCCTTATCTGGCAAATTTAGGCTCAAAGGTACACCCAGGTTTGCGGATCGTATTAGCTGGCCTCCGTTTCATTGGTATTGTAGGACGTCTGGAGTCTTGTACCAGGCCGGCTATGACGAAAACCTATCTAGCCTTATGCAAACAAGCGCTAAGAAGATTCTAGACCGTAGAGCAGCTGGCTTACCGATACCAGAGATACACCCGGCCAGCGCTTACCTTGTAGCTGGTTTGTGATAAAATATTTATACTCAGATCAGAAACCCATTTTAGAGGATCCCTGGAGACGTAGCGCTACCTAGTAGACGTACTAGGCCAGGGATCCACAGACATTAAAGCAAAAGAGCCTTACCGTTTTGGCAAGGCTCTTTTTATTTCGGACTAAATAGGACTAAACATTTAGTCTTATTTAGTCCCTAGATGGTTTACCCATTTTCTAACTAAAGATCTATCTACGTGATACTGGGCTGCCAGGCGTTGTATTATTATTGTCTTTTGGTAGGCGTCTGGCTTACCATTACAGCTCAATAGCTCTCCCTTTATAGCCTCTTTCAGTGGCGTTTTTTGAAAATGTGGCTTTTTTGATGGCATTTTAGCTATAGCTTTTCGGTTGTTATCTCTCTTGTCAGGGGCTGCTATTGGCATTTAGTTTTCTCCAAAATCCCAGGATTGGCGGGCAGCCTCCCCAGACTTCCATAGGGCCATTAGCGGATCGTTAGGCCAGATCTGGTAGCCAGACTCCACAATAGCCTGAAAGAATGTCATAATTTGATCTACGGAGTTTAGGTAAAGTACGCCCATATCAGGGATGATAATTACGACTCTGTTTTCTTGGTCATCAGCTATTATTTTTATTTGCTTTTCGCTTATGTCACTCATGTTAAGCCTCCATTGTCATAGTCATTTGTATGCCTTCTCCCCAGGCTGCTTTACCTGCAGCCGTCAAGGCTCTATCTTGCTCTGCCAGATCCTTTAGCCTGGCTCTTACCTCGTTATCTAGGTAATCGTTTAGCTCTTTTGGGCTGGCAGCCAGCCAGTACCCGCCGTTTTTACCGCCGGTGCTACAAATCATTACGCCGGCTTTTCTCAGCTGGTTTACAGCCAGGCGCAAGGTTCGATCATCCACAGCCATTACAGATCTAACGTTTTTGAGTAAGTAGGCTCTTGAGATTGCGCTATCTCTACCAACATGATAAGACAGTACACGCAGTACAGACCTCTCAAGGCCTGTAGGCATACCCTCGATCATTGCGCTTACGTCTATACCTATGTTATGTTTCATTTGTCATCTCCCTTTATGTTTGTGTTAATCACACTTATCGAAAGCATAAAATTATTTTTACCTAACAGACACTTTCCATTGAAATTTCTTACAGTGTTTACACTCCCTCCCCATTAGCAAGTCAAACCCATTAGGGAATCGGTCTACTCTCCAAGCTCCCCAGGTATGAAAACCTAAAAGACATTTAATTTTTTGTATCATCTTGACTCTCTCTTTTTACAGCTACCGCCCAGACCAACGGTGATAATAGGCCGGCCACAATTAGCAAAGGTATTAGGCCGATACCTGAGCTGCTAGCGCTAAAACTGACAAGATCTACACTAGCAGGCTCTTTTATAGCAGGATCAGGGCCTATGGGTTCTGTAGGTATTGGCGTGGCCGTAGTAAAAGCCGGCTCCCCTATCACAGGCGCCGGGTATGGGTTTGTAGTCGGATCTGGAAAAACAGGTGCCGGGTATGGGTCTTGCTCTTGGGCATGGGCCACTTTTACAAACACAGGGGGCATATACATAACAAGCAGCATTACCAATATTGCGATTACTACAATAATAGCAAGCAATATTAGTATCTCTAGCTTACTTAGGTTCATTTCTGGCCTCCGCATAAAGTTGTATAAAATACTCTAACTCGTCTTGGAATACGCCTGCAGCGTCTGGGCGTATTCTCTTTAGGGCGTGGTTTACGTCCTCGATTAGGATAAACCTGAAATTACCTCCCCAGGCTGGCCGGCTGCGCTGGCCTACGATTCTACAGATTATTTCGTGCCTATCACATAGGGCCGGGCTTGTATGGGCCTGGCCTGCAGCGTAGCAGCCCGGAAAGCTGCATGGTAATTTTCTTGACTGACTTTCAAATAGTTTTCTAGCGTTCAATTTCATATATTTTTTCCTTTTCTATTTCTTTTAGGGCCTCGTCTACCCACTCAGGGGCGCCGTCTTTTACTATAACCTCTACTCCCCTGGTATATTCTACGCTGGCCTGGTTGTAATACTCATCTACAATCATGTTACCGGCGTTATCTCTCATACACAGAGTAGCCGTTTTTTGTGTGAGGTTTACTTTTAGGGTATCCTTTGTGACGTCTACCCCACCAACCGTAACGCCAACAAAGCGAGCTATTTTATCGCCCGCTTGTATGATCCCTGGCAGCTTGTTTGCTCTAATCATCGTATTTAGATTCCTTTGTGCCGGCCACTATTCCAGACATACCAAAAAAGGCGCCTAAAAAAGGGCTTACGAAAATGATAACTATAGACATTACATTAGGCTCTATAATAAAAATTATTATATGAGCTATACCGGATCCTACAAAAAAAGCGGATATAAGATACAAAACCCATTGCAGAATCATTACGGCCTCACTATTATTTCTTTTGCCGGCCAAGATACAGCAAGCAGCAAGATAAGAAAAGTAAAAGACAGAGATACGGAATTATAGCCTCTTACCACATCCAAACCTATTAGCCTGTAATGCCTAAATTGACCGTCAAATGTATACCATAGGGGATTCTCCCCTATGCTTGGAACGGTAGCGGATAATATAAACGTTCTACTATTCCTTATCTTTACAGCCTTACTAGCCTTGTGCATATTGATCCTCCATTTTATTTAGACAATACAAAATAGTTTACTGGTTAAGCAAATATGCTATAATTTAGCTAATAGACCTACCAGGCAAGCGCCGGTAGGTATTTTTTTAATAAGCACAGGAGGCTTAATTATGTTATACGATCCTATTGTACCCATGATCTTTTATGACGTTGACGGGGCGCCAAGTGGCGGGCCTGATGTGTCCGGGGAAGATACCGAAGATCAAGACGTTACCGTAGATGAGGTAGAAGATACCGACTTAGACGGTGAGGATCTGGAGTTAGACGGCGATTATGACCCAGACAGGGCAAAACGCACTATAGCAGCACAGCGAAAAGCAGAGAAAGAGCTAAAAGCCAAGCTATCAGAAGCCAACAAGACCCTAAAGGCCTATAAAGAGGCAGAGGCCAAGGCTGCAGATGCAAAAAAATCAGAGCTACAAAAGCTTACTGAGAAATCCGAAAAACTGCAGGCGCAACTCTTGGAAGCGCAAGAGATCGTACAGGGCCTGAGACTGGAAAAGGCTTTTAGCACTACCGCCAAAGAGCTAGAGCTATCTTTTGCTAGCCCACAGGCAGCCTCAGACGCTTTTGATTTGGTAGATCTGGAAGGCGTAACCATTGACGAGGACGGCAAAGTAAAGGGCCTTAAAAAGGCAGTAGAAGCTTTACGAGATAGCCGGCCTTATCTTTTTTCTGACAATGGAAAAGCTAGCCTAGGCACCCCTCCGAGAAGCAAGGTACCCAAAACTCCCCCGGCCTCCCCAGAAGGTAAGCAAACAGAAACTTACCCAACATTAGTTAAACTCTAAACAAGGAATCAGGAAATGGCAGACATAACACGTACAAAGGCTCAAGTAGCCGTAGTTTTCCCTCAGAATGCGGAGATTTACGATTTTATCGCAACTGAGGCAATCGAGGCAGGCCAGCCGGTTTACCAGCTGACTACTCGTAAGGTTGGAGTTGCAGACGCTAACGCAGCCGGCAAACAGCAAGTTAGGGGGATTGCCCTTAAAGACGTTGGCGCCGGCCAGGCAGTAAGCGTACTCAAAAAAGGCCATGTAGAGGGTTTTGACGTTTCAGGCTTAAATGGCGATGCTCTGGTTTATCTTTCAGACACAGCCGGCGAGCTTGCAGACGCAGCCGGTACCCTATCCGTTACCGTAGGGCGTGTTTTTGGCCTCTCAGACGCTAATCTAACTCACGTTTTATACGTTGATGCGGACTGGATTGGTACATGGGCTTAGTCTGATGCTTTATTCAGATAAAACCATAAACCACATATAAATAAGAGGTATAAAAAACTATGTCACAACTTTTAGGACTTTTGAATATTGCGGAGGCAGCTGCAGAGCGTACCTACGTAAACACTATCGGCCAGCGAGTCGTATATGACGCTGTAAGAATGGTGATCGACCAATACAACCGGGATCTTAATGCAGCGGTTAGCATGTTTGTAGAGCGAGATACTACAGATTGGAAATTCCGGTATAAATTACCAGGCGCCGGCAGGCTGCAGCGCCGGGGAGGCCAGGCACAAAGCGGGGCGGTGAAAGCTACCGGCTCTTGGGATGTGGCTATCCCGTTAGAGGACTTTGGCGCCCAGGTTGGCGGTGATGATATTGCGCTTGCCTATATGACGGCTGCAGAAATGAATCGCCACATACAGACCGTAACCATCCAAAACACAAACACGGTAAGGCATGAGATCTTGCGGGCCATGCTTAACAGCGCCCAGCGTACCTTTGCTGATGATATTGCCGGCAGCTTGACCGTAGAGCCACTGGCTAACGGCGACTCGGTAGTTTACCCGCCCGTTTTAGGGTCTGAGGCAGAGGCTACCGAAGATCATTACTACGGCGTAAACTACATTACCAGCGCTATCTCTGATACCAACAACCCGATTTACACTATCGTACAGGATCTTGAGGAGCATTACGGTGATGATATTGGCTGTGTAGTCTTTATCAATCCTACCGCCCAGCCTTACGTAGAAGCCCTGGCAGACTTTGACGAGGTACCAGACCGATACATTAGGCCTGGAGACGATACCGCCGTACCGTTTGGAATGCCCAGCGTACCCGGTAAAATTATTGGCCGTTGCTCTGGCGCTTGGGTTAGTGTTTGGCGCTGGATTCCAGATGGCTATATGCTTGGAATCAATACAGATATGCCCTCCCCACTCATGCGCCGTATTGATCCCCCGGATACCGGACTCAAGCCTAACTTAACCTTAGTTGCTAAGAGTGATGAGTACCCCCTGGAAAGCTCACACTACCGGAATCGGTTTGGCTATGCGGTTACTAACCGTCTGGGTGGCGTTGCTATCCAATTAGTAGCCAGCACGACCTACACCACGCCTACCGCCTACGCATAAAGTAATAGGGTTTACCTGGTAGAAATAATACAAACGATCTAAAGATGAGGTAATACTATGAAAAAATCCGTAGCAATGGCAAAGCAGACTAAGGCCTTTGAGGAGCTGGCAGCCAAGGTAGATCTACTCGTTAAGCTTGTAGATCCTACCGGCAGCAAACGGGCTAAGCTAGAAAAAGAAGAATCTAAGCCAGAGCCAGAGAAAAAAGAGGCCTAGGCCGAATAGACAAAAGGCCAGGGCTAAGCTCTGGCCTTTTTCAGATAAAGGCATAGAAAATGAGCCTAACAAGAGAGACGCTAGACGTTATTTTGATTGCAAGGACAGGCGCCCTACTAACTACAGTTGGAAAGGACGGCTCTACAGATGACGGCAGTAATACAGATCTTGTAGATCCTATTCGGGCAGCTCTAAAAACGCTGGGCTATAGTGTTTCTGATTTTACAACCGTAACAGATACCGACTTAGCCGGCGTGGCTGCAGATGACGAGGAGGCCTTGATAGATGTAGCAGAGCTAAAGATATTAGATAATGTTATATATCCAGGCGCTGCAGCTCTTGTAGACATTAGCGTAGGGCCAAGGCGTGAAAGCTTAAGCCAGTTTTCTAAACATATCGAAAGTATGTTAGAGAAAAAGGTAGCAGCTGTAAACGATGCCTACGGCTCTCTCTTTGGTGATAGCCTGGAGGCCGGCGTAATCTCTGTAGCCAGTATAGAGGACGGCGAAAATGTCTATTAATATCCGAGAGGGTGACATTTTAGTAGTCGACTCCAAAGAATACCCTATAAAATCATGCGGTGAGTATACGGAGTTTGGCTCTACGCCCACTTTTAGACTGATGGCTACGAAAACTGCTAGCACAAAGCGTACCCCAGCAGCCGTAGGAGCGCTCAGGGGGGCGCCTACAGAGGTTTTAAGTGATCTTGCGGTTACGCCCTTAGACCCAGCGGATCAAGAGCTTAGAGAGCGAACTGGCGTAAATAGCATACATGAGCTTTTGCAGACATTTGCAGCCGATTCGGATGGCTATGTACACTTGATTCTAGAGGATCTAAAGACCTGATGCCTATAACGATAAAAGGGCTGCAAGAAACCCAGCGGGCGAATCAAGAAAATGTAGCAGCCATGCGCCCTACTGGAATCTTTGGCCTGGCAATAAAAAACGCTACTATACAAGCGCAGGCCTACGAGGCCGGCGTAATACACGTAGACACAGGCGCCCTAAAGTCTAGCCGTCTGATAAAGGTAGTCGGTTTACAGGGGCAGATCTATACAGATCCTGGCGCCTACGGGCCGTCTGGTAGGCCGTATATTTACGGCTTTTGGGAGCATAAGCGGGGAGGCTCTCACGCCTTTGCGGAGCGTACCGTAAAAGAGGCCGGGCCAATGATAGGCCGGAGAGCTGAGGATACCTTACTAAGAGGCCTGAGATGATTAGAGCCAATAGAAAAGAATGCAGAAAACGCCTGGCAGAGCTGATAGAGAATAAGCTAACTGTAGAGAATAGTTTTGCTAAAGAAGTACACGCCGAGTCAGTAAAGATGTTTACGGAGACGCCGGCGGTAGTCGTCACAAGTGACGGGTCAAGGCGTACACAGCTCACTTTTCAAGGCCTGGCAGACGCTTATTATTTTCTGATAGAGACTTTTATAACCTTCCCTACGCAAGACGATACAACCTACACGAGAGAGACCGTAGAGGACTCTTTAGACAACATAGAGGCAGGCATAGCCGAGGTAATATCAGAAAACAACAAGGAATCGGGCTACTGGGAGCATTTAGCTTTTGCCGATAGATCAGATACCATAAACGTACCTGGCTTAGACGGCACCCAGTACCGTTTTGAGAGAATACTAATAGAGGTAACCTAATGGCTAAAGAGGTAAAAGCAGAGATCCTAAAAACCGTATCATCAAGGCACCATAAAAAAATCGTACACCCAGCGGGCGAAGGCGAAAAGCCAGTTATTCTAACCTGGCCGGTTGAGGATGACGAGAACGGGGCGCAGTTTTTAGCAGCGCTAAAAAAGATTGAATCTGAGGGTTACATAAAAATTATCCCCCAGGCCAAAAAGAAACCAAAAGAAATTAAGGAGTAAGTATCATGGCACAAACTACAGATGCTTTATCGGCTATTGACTGTCTAATTGAGATCGGAGATGACGGCGCAACCTGGACAGATATTAGCGGTTTTGCTAACAGTATTGAGGTAGAAGGTGGAGATAGGCAATCTGGAGAAGTACACACTTTTGACGGGTTTACGCCTATTCTGACATTAGGTAAAGGCTCTTTGTATGAGATTACTTGTAAAATTGTTTACACAGAGGGCGCCACAGATCCTACCGAGGTAATTAGGGCAGCCTACGAGGGCGGGACTGAGTTTTACATTCAGTGGACGCCCAAGGGTGGGGCAGCTGGCGACTTTGTTTATACATCTGGAGCCGGTTATATCCTATCTCACACTTACCCAAGCGCAGACGCTGGCAGCCCTGATGCTATCGGTATAGAGTTTGTCGTAACCGTACCAAACATCACAAAATCAGTAGCCACATAATAGGAGATTAAAAGATGCCTGATGAAAAATCGAACGCCAATGAAACGGCAGGAATAAACATTGTTGTAGACGCCCAGAAACTCTCATGGAAAGAGTTTTTACAAGTATCAGGTGTTGAGGAGTCGGAGCCTGGCTTTGCCGGCTATGCCCTTAACAAGATGATCGTAAACAAAGAGGAAGTAGAAGATCTGCCTTTTCTGGAAGTTTACCAGGCGCTACAGAATGTTTTAGAACAGGAATTTAAAGCCCTAGCAAACCCAAAAAACTAGAGTTACGTCTAATGGCTCATTTGCACACTGGAGGCAAGGCGCCTCCAGAGTACATAACTCTAGTCATGTGTAGAGACGTTTTCCACTGTACACCCTCACAGCTGAGACAAGAAAAAGCTAGCGATATTTTAGTAGCGCTAAAAATACTCAGTATGGAGGAGAAACACAGGCAGAATCAGTCTAGCAGCAATAAACCACGAACTAGGAGCCGTTAGATGGATCATAAAATAACGATTACCGTAATAGGTAAAGATAGAGCCAGTGGCGCCTTTAGAAACGTTGGAGGCGCCCTGTCTAATATGGGGCAAATAGCCGGGGGGATCCTAGGCGCTAATCTCTTTATGAGAATAGCCGGCAGCTTGCAGGGGATTGTAACTAAGTCTGTTATGGCTACTGGCGCTATGCAGCAAATGCAGGTAGGAATGGAGGGCTTAATAGCCAGAGAGATTATGCAGGCAGACGCTGCTAGAGTGGCTGCAGATGAAACAGGGCTACTCAATAGGCAGTACGAAAACATAGGAGACGCTTTACCAGCTGCAGAAACGGCAGCAGCCGGCCTTATGGACGAGTTAGCCAGGATAGCTATTTTTAGCCCATACCAAGTAGAAACTATTCAAAACACGTTTAGAACGGCTATGGCTTTTGGCTACTCTACGGATCAGGCCAAAGACTACACTACCGCCCTACTTAATGTAGCAGCCGGTACCGGTGCCAATAATGAAATGATGGGCCGAATGGCTTATAACCTTGCTCAGGTAAGAATGCAGGGACGGGTAACGGCGGTAGATATACGGCAGCTAAGCATGGCAGGCTTTGACCTGGTAGGCGTTTTACGCTACATGGGAGACGAGCTAGGGGTACAAATAGATAACCATGAGGACTTTAACAAGGCCATAGACAAGGGCCTTATAAACTGGGATCAGTTTACAGAGCTATTTGCAAAGTACGCTGATGATAACTTTGGCGGGGCGTCCGAGAGGATGAGCCGTACACTGACCGGCCTTTCGTCTACGTTTGCAGACGTCTTTACTCTCACTATGCCACAGATTTTAGGTGATAGCGTAGAGATGTTTACTGAGTTTGCCAATGGGATCCTTGACGCCTTCTTAGACGTGCGAGAATCCCCCCTAATGGACGTAGTAGCGCAGCGTGTAACTGATGCTACAAGCGCAATAATAGACGGGCTGCAGCCGTTTGCAGACGCTATAGGGCGCTTTTTTCAGGCTTTGGGGGCCGGCTATAGCCCAGCACAAGCTTTTGAAAAGGCAATACTTGTAGCTTTTTCTGGTAATGCCAGAAAAAACGTTTTCGATCTGATAGACGGCATAAGGGGCCTGGTCGACAGCTTCTTTAGACTTAGGGACGCTGCAGCGCCGTTTGTAACTAAAATAGCAGACTTTATATCTGAGTTTGTGTCATTCAAGGATGTTTTAATTGCGCTAGGCGTCATAGTTGGCGTGTTTTTGGTAAACGCTTTTCTAGGCCTTGTAGCTAGTATGGCTCCCCTGTTTGTACTAATTGGCGTTATCGCCCTACTGCGTAACGCTTGGGAGAATAATTGGTTTGGTATCAGGGATACGCTTACCCAGGTATGGTATGAGACGATCCTACCGGCCATAGAGCAGCTAAAGGCCTGGCTGCAGGTGAATTTACCCATAGCCATACAGGCTCTAAGCGATTACTGGAATAATGTTTTATACCCGGCTATGCTGGCCTTTTGGGAGTGGGTACAAACCTACGTTTTCCCTGTTATAGGCCTGCTAATTGATTGGTTTAGCGTGGTCATTCCAGACGCTATAGCCGTTTTGTCTGATATATGGACAAATATACTTTTGCCGGCAATTCAAACGGTTTGGGAGTGGATAAGTACCGTACTATTCCCACTGTTTGTAACTTTGCTTGAGTGGCTATCCGTAAACCTTCCAGAAGCCGTAGCCTGGCTACAGGAAGTCTGGGCAATGTTGGTAGACTTCTATAACGAGAGCTTAGGGCCTTTGTTAGAAGCCCTTGCAGAGCTGCTAAGCGTAACTCTGGCTCTGGCCTTAGAGATCCTGGCCGGATTATGGCAAAATGTACTACTACCGGCGCTTACGGAGGTATGGGCCTATCTTTCAGAGAATCTAATACCCATATTTGAAAATATAGCGGAATGGTTAGGCGAAAAGCTAGGTATTGAGATAGGCAAGGGCGTTAGTTTTCTTGAGACGCTACAAAGTACCTTTGACAAGGTAGGCCAGGCTATTTCTACCGTTATCGGATATATAAAAGATATGGTAGAGCGCCTACAAAATGCCACTCTACCAGACTGGCTAGTAGGCCACAGCCCTAGCCCGTTTGAGAATACCCTAGCCGGTATAGCTGAGGGCTTAGACCTGATAGCTAAAAAATCTCTGCCGGCTTTTGATGCTAACGTATCGGGGGGCTTTGGAGCCGGCGCAAACATGCCAAGGCTAGGAGCTGCAGCGCCTATTACTGTAAACGTGAATGTAGATAGCATGAGTACAGATGTAGACATAAGCAACGTAGCCTATAGAGTAGCTGAGGAGATCAGCAGGAGGCAGCGTACATGAGTCATACTATGACTTTTACAAAAACCGGCAAAACGATAACGCCTACCAGTGGGGTTAGCCGTGTGCTGAATTACAACATAGGTACCCCGCAGCTATCGGCTACAGAGGTACTAGACGCCTACCAAGACGGGGGAGACGTAACAAACGTAACCAGGCGCAACGTATCGGAATCGGTAGAGCTTATACTGAGACCTACCGGCAGTAACGATATGAGCGAGGTAGAAACCTTTATACAAGATCTTGAGGTTATGTTTCTTGAGGCCGAAAGATACCAAAAAGACAACGGGGGCGCTCAGTGGTTTGTCAACTTTACCCCCCAGGATACTACTGGTACCTGGAGGTCAGAGATCCTGGCCGGCAGCGTACACGTACCCCAGGAGTCAGTAAGGGACTGGGCGATAGGGGATAACGCTATAATTTACGTTAGTTTGGTTAGGCGCTTTTACTGGGAAGGGGCATTAACAGAGTTGGAAATATACAACCCGGCCAGCTCTACCCCGGCCACAGGCGGTAAAGGGATCACGAATCAGCTAGACTCAGGTAACAGCTACTACCACTATGTAGACTGTGATAGTGAGGACATAGATACGATTATACCTACTCCAATTAGGCTAGAGCTTACCTCGTCTTATTCTGGAGGGCGTATATACGACATACACGTAGGGCAGCTAATATTTAGCCCTAACAGAGACAACCTTACCTATGTCTACGAGGCAGAGGACGCTAGCGCTAACGGATCCCCAGGCACCCTAAATAATACGGAATGGAGCGGAGGTACAGCAGAGCAATACCTAAACGTCACTCAATATACCTATGCCTCTTTTATGTGGAAATGGGAGCTAACCAGCACACCACTTATAGCAGCTGCAGGCCGGCGCTACAAGATTTTGGCGAAGGTAGAAACGGCCACATCCCCTAACACTGGATTCCATGCCAAGGTAGAGATCTGGCTACCCTACAGCGCTTTTCTAAACAAGATAGCTGAGACAGGGGAGGTATATTTAGCGGATTCTGATGGCTTTGTAGATATGGGTACACTTGTACTACCTCCCTGGTTGCCTAACGAGGCCGACTACTACCCGCTAGGCCTTGGCTTTACGTTTGCAGACTTTGAAGAAATCGGGACTAAAGACTTTACGCTAGATGCTTTGTACGTGATGCCAGCAGATCATTACCGCTTTTTGGATTGTTATAGCTATGGTATCGAGAATGGGGAGCGAATAGTAGATGATGGGATTACGGGGCGTACATTTGTTGACGGGTGGACGGCTAATACAGATGGCGTACTTGGTTACTACACAGGAATAGGAGAGCCTTTGATGCTCTGGCCTGGCAAGGATCAGCGCTTTGTAATAATTTCAGACTCTCACGTACTGGCTACATCTACAGTTAGAATTTACTACAGGCCTAGGAGGCTTACCGTATGACACAGGCAATCATTAGGGCTAAGGATCTTGGTAACAGCGTAACTATAGTACCAATGACTCTGAGGCCTAAATGGTACTCGTTTTCTGCTATGGGCGGGCCTAAACTTGCTAAAATTGACATATCGGGCAGTAGAGACGCCGTATTTAACGTATTGAATTACCTAAGAAACCCTATAGCGCTTTACAGCAATATAGCTAACCCGGTTTGGTGGGGTTATATTGAGTCTATCAGCTTGGCCGTAGGAGCCGTAGAGTTTGAAGTAAGTATGAGATCTATGTATAACGAGATACAAATAGTGTACACAACTTCAAATAATTTACGCAATACTACAGATGCTATAGAGAATAGCCACAGCATAGGCCTGTATGGTCGAAAAAAACTGCTAGGTACCCTAAACTCTGTAGGCCTTGACGCTGCCACGAATCAGGCTGAGGAGCTGCTAGAGCTATTGGCTTATCCAATAGCTCAAACACGCACCACAAACGACAATAGAATAGGCGCCTCTATAACGGCCTCTGGTTGGTGGGAGACTCTATCTTGGCTGTATTATTCAAGGGGCGAGGGCGTGGCCGGCTGCTATGAAGGCGTAGCAGATAGCGCAGCGAATCTAGGAGATACCAGCTCAAACGAAAAACTAGCTCATTATTTTAGCGCTACTGGGTGGGGTGCCTTGATAGCTACTATACAGATAGCAGTAGAAGGCTCCCCCTCAGACTCTGTACGTGTTTCTATTTATGACGACAACGGCAGCCAGACGGCGCCAGGCTCTACACAGATCGGGTACGCAGACGTAACAGCAGCAAATATAGGCAACGGAGGCGCTATAACGTTTGAGTTTTCTAGCTTGCTAACCCTAAGCGGGGATCATTGGATAGTGATAGAACGTACAGGAGCTGCAGACGCCAGTAACTATTACGGGATCTATGTAGCTACTGAGGAGCTGCTTTGTACAGGCCGTACACAAGTATACAACGGGTCTACCTGGAGCCAGGCCAGCCCTGATAGCAACATAATTTTTAGCGTGGCAGGTGGGGAAAACTCTAACTTAACGATAGAGGACATACTAGAGGACGCCGGGCAGTTTTTTAACGGTTACCAGGTAGAGGAGACAAGCTTACCCGTCTTTATCTATCGTGACGGTGATACTACCGCCCTCAAAGAGGTACTAAAGCTAATGGGGGCCGGCGTAGATGGTGGCCGGCGCCTGGTATCTTATGTAGACAAGGATCGTAACGTAAGGATCAGGGAGGACGAGACCTTAACACGGAATCAGGTAAAAGTATTTCTACACGGAGACGGTACCTACCGGGACAGGGCAGGTAACAGAGTAGAGCATACATGCCCTATAGGCTGGGTGCAATTTAAAGACGTATTCCCTACAAGCCTAGACACAAGCGGAGTAACCGTAGCAGACGCTTTTTACATAGAGGAATCAGAGTACAACGTAGAGACAGGCCGGCTAACTATAGTACCCAGAATGGGTAAAGAAGTCTGGGACATTGGAGGCTTTAGCATAGGATGAGCAAAACAAGTTTGACAGATTTTTTAGATCAGGCTAGGCCTATCATTGTGGGATGGATAGAGGACGCCACCCAGTTTAGCCCAACTAGCGGAGGGGGCGGGGCGCCTTCTCCACACGGCTTAGACTCATCCCACCATACAGGCACCCTCGTAGACAGTCAGGCTCCCCAGTTTTTGAAAACGGACGGCACAAGGGCGCTTACAGGTAATCTGGGCGTATCAGTTGGCGTAACGATAGACGGCGTAGACATATCAGAGCTAAGCTCAGATTACCAGGGCCACATAGTAGACTACACAAACCCACACCAAGTAACCCTAGAGCAGGCCAGGACACAAGATAATGAGCTGCAGGGAGACGTATACTTTAGCTCTGGCAGCTTGGGCATAGGCGTATCGCCGTCTTATGCGCTGCAGGTTAGGGATACCTCAGTACCCCAGGTGCAATTTGAGTACGATGCTAGCAATTATGGGCGTCTATTCGCCGCGTCTGACGGGGATATTGTCTTATCTAGTACAGGATCTAACATATACCTACGCCCTATAACAGATACGGTAAGCTCTGACATTATTCTTGGCGGTGCAAATGCCACAAATACAACGATAAGGTTATACACTTCCAGCGGTAACCCTGCTATTTATGCTGATAGTGGTAATTTATACTTTAACCCGCCCACAGATAAACATACATACTTTGTGATGGGCAATACAAGTACCTCCCAAATTTTGGTATATCCTTCTGATTGGTCGAGCGCTGTATTTAGACTGTATGCAGACGGGGATATACAGGCTACCAGGATAGGAGTCGGCGTACATCCTACTTATCCATTTATGATTAGGGACGCTACCACATCTCAGCTAAGGCTAGAGTATGATGCCACAACTTATACCAGTTTCACGGTCAATTCATCTAATCGGTTATTGATTGCCAACTACGGACAAACCGTGTTATACAACAATTCTGGTAATAATGATTTTTATATTCGTGGTGTTACGGATAATGCTGCTCTTTATCTTCAATCGAATTATGACAATCTTGGAACTGAGGAAAGTTGCATATATTTTTATGATTACAATTTACAAAAGTACATTTTTTATAAAGACGGAAACAACGATTTGCGCCTTTATGATACTGCCAATACTCAGCACATTCTACACTACGATGTTTCAGAATCTTCATTATCATTAGAACCAGCAAACTATATCTCTCAGACTGCTGGTTGGGCGATTACGGGAGAAGGCAACGCAGATTTTAGGTATATCTTTGCAGACGAGTTACACGTAAGGGCTTTTATAGCCGACATTTACCAGGCCGTAGTAGGTGGGCTTATCATTACGGAGGGCAGGGGCCGGCTGAGTCGTGATTTTACAATACCTAATACAGGTGTAGGCGCTACTATTTATTTTGAGGATCTGGAGGGCTTTGAGGGCTACGCCCTATTTACGGCCAGTGATTACGTTTTGCTAAGAGTTATAGATACAAGCGGTGGGGGCCTGATTGTGGCCGATGTTTGGGGCCAGGTAACCAGCTATACGGATCTTACCGGCGGTGAGCAGAGTTGGACATTTACAACTACTACACCCTCTTATACATCTGCAGACACAATATATACCGGGGCGATAGCGCTAGGTTATGGATCTACGGGATCTGGCGTATGGATGGCTACGGTAATGGATGCTGGCAACTCTCCCTACAGCCAGGTAGAAACCTGGAGTACCGTAACAAGTGGAGAGCCTAGCGGTTTTGTCGCACATACCAGAGTAGGAAATTTAGACGGTATAAGCGGAATCGGTAACGAGTACGGACTATGGGCCGGCGAGGGTACCACAAACACAGACGGCCAGATCATAGCCAGCGATAGCCAGCTAACCATTAGAAACTCTAACTTGTCTATACATGATGGTACCAACTTTGTTTTTGAGGTAGACAGGGATACCCCTAGCCTGGCTATGGGATCCAATATTAGTACCATGAGCTTTACGGCAGGCGCCGGCCTATGGGTTGGCTACGATAGCCCTTATTACAAGTTTAGGGTAGGAGACCCAGACGCCCAGGGTATTACTTGGGACGGTGTAAACATGGATATTACCGGATCCTTGACGGTAGCAGAGGAGACGGTAACGATCAATAACGAGGCTATGACGCTTGATCGGTTGGGGTATTCTATAAAATATTTAGATAATGGTACAGAGTTTGGCTCTCTATTTGCGGGTCATTACTCAGACGGCGTAGACGACTATTATTACACTACGCTGCTAAGCGGTAATCTAGACTCTGTTACTATGACTAACCCAGGCTTTGAGAGCGTGCTTACGTCTGGCTGGACTACTTCCGTTAGCGGTGATGGATCTATAACAAGAAATAGCAGCGCAGCCCGCAGCGGTAGCTATGGCTGCTATATGTGGGTCTACGGCAACGTGGGAGGGGCGCAAAACACGCTAACAAGCTCTACCTATTCTGCCTCCCCTAACGATATCGCTACCCTGGTTTTCTACTACAAGATATCGCTACGGGATCCTACTTATGGGATTACGCTAACAATTCAGCTAGATTGGATAGGCGCCGGCGTAGGGTCTGAGTTTTGGATATATAACGCAGAAAACCCGGCCTTAAATGATTGGACAAGAATAGAAATGCAAACAGACCCGGCGCCAACCGGTACCACAGGCGTTAGGGTTATCGTAGATGCGTCTTTACTAAACTTGGGCCAATGGGGTCTATACTTTGACGACTTTGAGCTAAACGTAGGCGCTATAGACGGCATGATGAGGCTGGGCAATGAAGAAGTAAACTTTTATGCTACTACTGTAATTGCGGATAACGATTTTACCGTAGGCGATACTATAAATATGGGATCTACTACCGGTTACATAGCACAGGGAGGCGATAACAGGGTAAGAATCGGTACAGATCATGGATATGTAGACATAGGGCCGTTAAATACGTCATGGACTCATTATACGTCTAGCTTGGGCGCTCATTATTTTTATGGAGATGTAGCTGCAGCTGGAGACTTTAGGGCCGGCAGCGGTATAGCTTCTGGAGATACAAGCCTAAACCCATCTAATGGGGATATCATGTATACAGATACCCTTGTGTCCTACAAAGGATCGGCTAGCTACGAGGTTTGGGGTTATAGAGCGCAAGTTACGCCTTACCAGTTGTCAGGATGGGCGGGTAGTCCTAGATCTACAATGTCTAAAACTCAATTAGATATGTCCTCACTAACGCCGGCTTTGCCTACCGACTACATTTATGCTTATAGGCTAAAGGTTGCTACCAGAGACTCGGCCAGCTCTACTAACAATGTTTGGGGTACGATTGGAGCTAATAACACAGCTTCTAACGGGGCTTGGTTTGGTTGCGCCGGCAACGCCGATGATGAGTGGGTAAGGCAAGAAATAACCGCCAAGGCAGATAGTAACGGGGATATCTGGATAGATCTTAATACAAGCGGATCAGGTACCTGTGATGTTGTTTTGCAGGTTTTAGGATATTACATATAGGAGCTGGATTATGTCTAACTTTGAAGATTACGCAGAGCAGGTGCCGGTACAAGTAAAGAAAATACGGCTAGAGATCGTATCAGAAATGGTAGAGGACTTTGACGGTAACGGGGATCCTTTAGGTACATTTACGGAAATAGAATACCTGGAAGCCAGGGCCGTAACGGTTGACGCTAACGGTAAATTTGTAGATGAACACATAGCAGACGCTGACAGGCTTATGAGTGTTGGGGTTATGAGCGCTCAGGAGCTGCTAACTGTAAGGGATTGGATAATCGCATTCAGGGACAGCGTAGAGGCTAAGGTACTGCCTGGCTAACCTTTCAAATTTGTAAGGTCTACTATGATATACTGAAATAAGGCTAAAGATTAGAATATTCATAAGGAGACCTAACCAAATGACGCTAAAACTTTACAGATTGACGCTTGCAAGCCGGCAGCTCATTATAAACGTCTTAGGATCCCTAGAGGATCTATCGGGAGACGTACCTCACAAGGTACGCACTATTCGTAAAACGTTTGAGCTAAAAGATGTTGAGAAATATGTAGACAAGCTGCAGCAAGAAATAGACGAGCCTTATCAGGTAGAGCTAATAGCCTGGAATAACGCAAAAAAGGCAGCTGAGGAAAAGGGCCAGTCGTTTAGTGAGAAAATGCCAGTACAGCGCCCTCTTAATTGGGATGATCTAGCAGGTACAGAGGAAAAGAAATTTACAATAGATAACCTGTACGCAGACTGGCTAAAAGAAGTTGTCAAAAGTCATAACTGGCGAATCATCAAAAACCGACAAACCGGCCAAGATCAAGAAATCAATATATCGGTAGATCATATTTGTGCTATCGCAGATCTTGAGGACGCTTTAGCCGGGGAAGGGATACCCAGAAAACCAGAAAAAAAAGAGAGTAAGGAATAATGAATCAGATACTAGGTAAGTCTACAATGCTCTGGAAAATCAAGGACGTTTTAGGCGGTGACCCAGAGCTAATAGCAGATCACTTAAAGGAAATGGGCGCTAACTCATTGCAGGTAAAAGCTGCAGATGGAGTCGGCGCCTACAATCTTAAGCTTACCCCTACAGGCTGGAAAGACGTACTAATAGGGCCTCTCTCAGACGCCTTAGAGCAAAATAAAATAGATCTATGGGGCTGGCATTATCTGTATGGAGTAGAGCCAGAGAGAGAAGCCCAGAGAGCAGCAGAGCGCATGAGCGCCTACCCGTTCAAGGGCTGGATATTAGATGTAGAAAAAGAGTTTAAGAAAAACAACCAATACAGCAGGGCCAGGCGCTTTATGTCTACGCTACGCAGCCTGTTACCAGATGCTACTATAGTGCTTTGCTCATATCGCTACCCAAGCTATCATAGAGAGGTACCCTGGCAGATCTTTTTAGACGGCTGCGATTTTGTTATGCCACAGGTATACTGGGTAAGCGCTCATAACCCAGCATTTCAGCTAAACAGGACTATAGACGAGTACCAGGTACTGTACGATTCTTACGCTATGGAGCCTTTACCCATGATTCCGGTAGGATCGGCCTATAAAGAATGGGGTTGGCAAGCTGCAGAAGCCGATATAACAGAATTTTTGGACGCTGCGAAAAATGACCAGGGTCTAGGCGGTGTATCTTTTTGGAGGCATGGGCATATCATTAGCTTAGGGCTAGACGAGCCGATTATAGATTTTGACTGGCCGGTAGAGCCTGTAGATCCCCCGGATCCCCCGGATCCTACTGACCCAGAGCTAGTAAAGCGAGTAGAGAATCTAGAAACGGCGGTGTATTTACTTGATGAAACAGTAGAAGTACACGGCAGCCGGCTAAACAACCTGGAGAGCCGGGTAACCAACCTTGAGGAGCGCCTAGCAGATCATTTAGTAAACCATCCCGGCGGGCAGCCATTACCGCCAGGGCAGGCAATAGTAACCGTAAAGGATACACACGCCCAGGCGTGGGGCAGTAATTCTACTAACGGCCAGGGCTATCCGGTTATCAACATAAACGTTTACAACGAGACAAAAGACCCGGCGCTTAGATGGGATTACGGGGCGCCTATCTTGGTCTACGCTGGGTTTGTAGACTCGGACGGCGAGGACGATTTTTATAAACTTGTACTAGATTACCCTGTACACGGGTATGATTCTCTATACGTACAAGAAAAGGACGTAAAGTTAGCAGTATGAGCAACAAGCCGTCTGTAAATTCAGAGCATAACGGAGATTTAGCCTATTGGATGGGTAGAGTCGATAATCAATTAGTGACAATACAGCAAACCTTAGCCCAGCTGGCTAGTAACGAGCGCTCTAATTGGTCTGAATTTAAGGCCTGGAGATCAGACGTAGATAACCGGCTAGAGGATGGGAGCCGTAACTTTGTCAGGATAGACAATGAAGTAACGCATATAAACGGTGAGATCGAAACGATCAAAAGACACATGACGTCTATCCAGGAGCTACAAAAAGACTGCAGACAAGAGCAGCTACAGTATTTGCGGTCAATTTCTCAGCCGGAAAAAAATAAAAAAGGCAACGGCGTGTTAGACAGGGAGATAGCAGAGGGTCAAAACATTACTTATAAATGGGTGCTAGAAAAAATACTACTGCCGGTAGGAGTCGGGTTTGCTGCGTGGTTTTTGCTGACTGTACTACCGGATCTAATCAAAAATAACTTATAAGGAGTCACAATGGAAACAGATACTATTACCATTTCTCAGGTTTTGATACTGGCAGCCCTTGTAGAGTCGCTGGTACAAACCGTAAAGCCTATATGGGAGCCTAAAGAGCGCTCTATAGTTTATTTTGTAAACCTTGGGGCCGGTTTGCTGGCCTCAGCAGCCATAAATTACCTGGCAGATCTTGACTTATTCGCAGCCTTGGGCGTACCGCTGGTTAGATTCCCTATCGTGGGCGTGATCTTGACCGGTATACTGCTTAGCCGGGGCGCAAACTTCGCACATGACATTATACAGCTGGCTCAAAAGGTTAAGTATCGAGTAGATCCAGAGCCAAAATAACTTAGTAAAACCAGGCCGTTAGTAAAGCACCCTCGGCCTGTTTTTATACCTACCTCCGCTAATCTATACTGGTTAGGTCTACCCCAAAAAAAACGGGGTAAGCGGGGGTAGGTTTGCTTAATAAATATTGCGTTTTGTATTGTCTATAAAAATACAGCTATGGAGGTAGCCCATGAGTGGAATAATTAGGATCAAAAAAAGACCGGAACGATACACAATACTAGACAACGAGATAATAAATAACGGCGCTATGACTTGGGAGGCCAGGGGGGTACTAATTTATTTATTGTCTAAGCCCGATAACTGGGTAATGCGTATGGATGATCTAGTAAACCAAAGCCCAGCCGGCATAAAAGTAGTCAGGCGTATCATAAAAGAGCTGCAGGCCTTTAGGTTTTTGTATAGATACAAGTACCAAGGGCAGGGCGGTAAATGGGTTTGGGAGTCTGTTTTATTTGACAGGCCATATAAAGTAGAGGATCTTGTACCCCTAGATCTGGGGGGTAAGCCTGGATTTACACCATATACCCCTAATGGTGATATGGTAAAACCATCTATCCCTTACGGTAAGACCGTCACGGTAAGACCGTTAGGGCAAGATATAGTTAATACTGAACAAATATTAACTACTACTGCTACTGCAGAGCAGAAAAAAATTTACCGGCTTTGGGAGAAAAACATAGAGCCTCTATCTCAAATGATTGGAGACAAGCTAGACCTTGCTTTAGAGCAGTTTGGCTACGACTGGATAGAGTACGCAGTAAGCGAGGCGGTAGAAAATGGAGTACGTAATTTTGCGTATGTTCATGGCATACTACAGAGAATGAAATCAGACGGCGGTAAACGAGGTAAGCCTACCGCCCAGAAACGTAAACCGGCCAGCCGTAAGGCGCCGGCGAATAATGCGCCCTTATTTGATCCTGATATATTGGAAGCAATCGAGAATCAGGTAGGCGCTATTACAGGAGATTAGGGAAATGAGACACATTAAGAGAGGGAAGTACGCAAAAGGGAAAGTGGAGCAAGCTGCAGACGTTGGGGCCAGGCTGCGAGCCAGGGTAGAGCGAGATTTATTAGAGAAGGGGATAGCTAATCTACCGGATCATGGCACACAGAAGGGCTACGCTTGCCAGATCTGCAATGATAATAAGTTTGTAAGAGCAGGAGATTATGATATTCACCATCCTATGTTTGGTATGTTGGTGCCTTGCCAGTGTAATACCGGCGGGGATACGAAAGAGCTAGCAGACGAGTATACGAATCTATTTCCAAGGGATCTTAAAAGGACTTGGGATAGCTTAGTAGAGGTAGACGCTTTGCAGACAAACATACATGAGGCCATTTATGCCATAGATCAGGTTACCAAGGTTGGCTATGGATGGGTTTACCTTTGGGGCGGGTACGGTACAGCTAAGACGGCCATACTTAAAACAGCTTGCGCTACGGCTATGAGAGCGGGGCGCCATAGTTGTTATACACGTATGCAAGATATAGTAGATGGGGTCTTAGCTGCTTACGATCAGGGCCAGGGGGCAGCGGTACGCATGGTGAAAAATTGGAGCATGGTAGATTTTTTGGCAGTAGACGAGCTAGAGAAGGTAGCAGAATCTAGGGAGGTTATTAAGCGTAGATTCCAGATTTTTGATTACCGGTATAACGCCAGTACGGACGGGCGTAACGGTATTACGATTATGGCCGGCAACGTACCGCCCAGGGAGCTAGAGCCGGCGTTAGCCAGTCGTTTAGTGGACGGGCGTAACTATGTAGTAGAGCTAACCGGTACGGACGCCAGGCCTTATACAAAGGCGCTAAACCTAGACGAGGAGTAAAATAACAATGTTTACAGATAGACAAAAAGAAATACTACAGCTGCTTGCTGATGGTCACACCTATTCGGATATAGCTGTACTGTTAGAGATTAGTCAAGAAACGGTAAAGGATCATGTAGGCAGGATCATTAGCAAGTCGGAGGCTAATAACGCTACTCACGCCGTATACCTGGCTACTTTGAGTGGTGTTTTGCCGTTTGGTAAAAACGTAGATGCAGCTGCAGTAATAGCAGAAAACGCAGCCAGGATACAGCAAACACTAGAAACCATACAAGGCAAAGGACTTAGCCGGCGTGGATAATCAGGCAGATTTTTTTGTAGAGTTTGGTTTAGAGGATTCTATACCGGTTACAATCAGCACAGTAGAGCAAACCCTACCGCGCAAGGCAAAGGACTTAGCCGGCGTGGATAATCAGACAGATTTTTTTGTAGAGTTTGATTTAGACGATTCTGTGTTAGAGGATTCTATACTGGTTACAATCAGCACAGTAGAGCAAACCCTACCGCCCTCTTTAGGCGGTGGGGTTCGCTATTTAACCCTGATAAATAGCGGTTGGTGGCTTGGCTACGGAGAGACGCCAGAGGCCAGCAAGAAAACCGCTATAAATAATCTCAAAAACGAAATAGAGGCTTATCAAAGATGCCAGTAGCTAACGAGTTTGATAGTTTACCTGTAGGTACCGAGCATGAGGAGCAATCTAAGGTTATATCTTGGGCCGAATCTATGGGCCAGGCTATACCTGAGCTGCAGGCTCTTTATGCTATCCCTAACCAGAATATACTTTTTTCAAAGATCACTAAACGGCATAGATTCCAGGCCATAAACTACATGAGATCGGAAGGCCTAAAAAAAGGGGTGCCAGATCTTCACTTGCCGGCAGCCAGGGGGGGATACCACAGCTTATACATAGAAATGAAGGTGAAAAAGGGTAAGCCGTCTGATGAGCAGGAAATATGGGCAGATAGGCTCTCAGATCTGGGCAACTTGGTAATTTATTGCTGGACTTCTCAGGACGCCATACAGGTAATAGCAGACTACTTAAACGGCGTCTATACTATTACCTAACAAACCTGTAAGGCAATTTGCTTAATAGATTGGTCTTTTTGTATTGTCTACTATTGACACACCCCCGAAAAGGGGGTATAATGCCTGTGTAGGTTGATTGCAGCCTACCGCCGGCCAGCTCAGGCCAGCGCTCACACTAGCACACAGGAGACAATAAAATGATTAGCTTGACAAACCAAACCCTAAACGACATAAAAGAATATAACGAAAGATTAGCTCAGCTCATGCCAGATATTCAGGCCATAGCCGTAAGGTACGCCGGCAGCGGTACGGGTGCCGTAGCAGACGAGTTAGAGGCCGATATGATCTACAGTATTTTAGAGCGCCAGGATAAAGACCCAGAGTTTTTATCAGATAAAAATAACGATAGCTATATTTTGCACTTTGCCCGCTTTATACCTTGGGGATATATTCAGAAAAAGCAGCGTAGGTTTGACGTAGAAGTAGATGGCATGAATGATGCCCAGTACGCCAAGCTAGACGCTGAAATGAGTCAGGTACTCAGTAAGGCAGATGACATTACTAGGGCTGAGTGGGCGCTAGACATAGTAGACGCTGTAAGCCTACTGAGCAAGCGAGAGACCCAGGTAGTAGCGCTAGTAGTAAAGGGCTTTGAGACGCCAGAAATTGCAAAGAAATTAGGCGTAACCCAGCCGGCAATTTGCAGCTACAGAAACCGGGCGATCAAGAAAATGAGGGCAGCCGTTTTATAGGCGCCTTCCAGAGCTGCGGGTAGCTCCCCGACAAACCCAGTGGTACTGCTGGACTCGTAGAGTGGTGAGCGCCTAGCCTAAGTAACTAGGTAGCGGGTACCCCAAGCCGAATCTACACAGTGTAGACGGCAACCACTCTAGCAGCTCTGCAAGGTACTTATCAAGGTGGGCAATACCCCCCACCGAAAACAGAGAGACCCTACCGCCTCTATGGAGGTCTGAGATAAGAGTAGGAGTAAGGCCAGGCAAAAACGCCTGGCCTTTTTGCTTAATAGGTGCCTTCTAATGTATTGTCTAAGTAAGACGACATAATAACAAGTAACAGGAGTCGAAATGAAAAAGAGAGAGAAAATAAGTTTAGCTGCGTTCATGCGTAGTAACGGCGTATGGGCGATAGCAACAAGACTAGATAAGAATGATAGCCCTAAAATATTTAGCGCTAATTATGCAAAGGCTATAGCTTGGGTACTTAGGGGGCATGAGCTAGACAAGCCTAACAGGATTATAGGGTATTACGTAAGCTGGTTTAGAGATAATTTTTCTGAGGCTCTTATACCAGACATAGCAGATCAATTAGAGAGTCTAGCAGCTCTTGTAGATCGTGAAAACGGGACAAAAAATCCCTGGATGCTGAGAGGAGAGGTTATATATGGAGATCAAGGTACCAAAAAACTGCATTAGAGTAGATCTTGAGGTAATGCCCACAGGGGCGGTTAAGTTTGCTTGGTGGGTAGACGGGTACAAAGTGGATGACGAGGAGGCCGGGGCGCAATATTACGAGCCTGGCTCTCTTTTTCAGATCTGTAAAGCGCTAGATGATAAAGGATTTAGCGTACACGTAGACCGGGACGGCCAAAGGGGGCGGGCGTTGTCTGGACAACCTACTAGGATTGACTTGATAAAAGTAGGGCAGCGCTGGGTAGTCAGTAAATACCCTTACGGCTGGACGGCCTCTACAAGGCCTGTAAGCAGCGATACTAAGCCGGCTGAGTTTGATATAGGCCAGGCGGTAGAGTGGCTGCAGAGCCATAAATGGACTGTCCTAGAGTGGAATCTAGGAGACAGGCAGGGCTACAGAGCCTACAAAGGCAAACCAGAGCCAGTAAATGACGCCAGGACTATACAGATCCTGAGACGCCAGTACCCAGAGACACAGTTAGATTTAGCGTACTACTTATAGGAGAGTGGATAATGAAAGAAAAAGACGTACCATATAACCCGCCGAATCAGATTATAACGATATTTCCAACCAACAAAACAGGCTTTAGCATTCAAGACGCTTTAAGCTTGGACGATCCCAAAATACACTTCTCTCTTTTCCCTACGAAAGAAGGCAGCGGAGAGCGGGTAGACTTTTGGGTAAATGTACACGCAGCCAGGGTACTATTTACCGGCGGGCAAACTGGCAAGCTGCCAGATCTGATAGCCAGGCATAACAAAAAATCAGACCCTAACGTAGGCTTTGATCTGTACGCCAAGATGCAAAACGGCTACAGGACGCTAACGATCAGGGCCGGGGAGAGCGGGGGCGTATGGGTTACGATTGTAAACAAAAACGGATCAGATTGCAGACAGAGCGTATTTTTACCGCCGTTTACTTGGGCTAGCGTAAGTATGGCAGTTTTAGAGTATTTACGAGACTACGGCGCCGTAAAGCTGGCTAGGGTATACATACCACAAGAAACGGCAGAAAGCGCCTTAGAGACCCAGGAAAGCGCCCAGGCAGCCGGTTTTGAGCCGTCTATACGGCCTGAGCTTGCTACAAGGCCTGAGTACGAGCTGGTAAAGACTCCAAGCGGGAATCTTATTGGAGACCTAAGTAACGAGCAAATAGATGCTCTAATAAAGAGCAGCCTAGAGACCGTAACCAAGTATATGAGAGAGTCGGCTAGCCTAGTGAGGCAAAACCGACTCTCTAAAGGAGAGTGGTAAATGAGTGTCACAGAGGAACGTACAGTAAAGCTGCTAAGCGCTGAACGGGTATTATTTAATTATGAAAAATTCCCAAGCTACACACCGTATTGCATAGCAGACAGGATAGCTAATATTGAGAGTGACCCTAAGAAAATCGAGTCACTAACTATAGATCTAAAAGAGCTGCTAGAGGATGCTGGATTTAAGCCGTTAGATCTAGTTGTAGAAAGTATGCTTAGAGAGGCTAAAAGAAATCGAGAAAGACAACAAGAGGAGAGTGGTAAATGAGTGTTTATGTAGATATTTTGGAGCGCTTAGAGGATCTTTTAGACATTCCTAAAGCCCAGGTAAGCCCAGCTGTACGGCAGGACAGGATAGAGACCGAGATAAAGCGCCTGCAAATGGTCGAGGCTTATCATATAGAGCATATCTTAGAGGACGGGCTAGAAAACCCGCTTAGCCAGGATGAGGCTTTGCCTCTTATAGCCAAGGTGTTATCTGAGCTTGGGCTAGACCCAGAGATAGCACAGCAAATACTAGACGCCAGGGAGGCCTAATATATGTATATTATCGTAACGCCAGAGGACGGCAGGCGGGTAGAAAATACCCGTTTTAGTAGCGTAGCTGCAGCCGTAAAACGGATCAAGCACCAAGCGGGCAAATGGTCAGACCTGCAGCCACAAAACGAGCTAGATCTAGCTGCAGTAATCAATCAGAAAACCGGCGTAATTATGACGGTACGCCGGGAGACCTAACCAGGGCAAGAGCCAGGGCTAATAGCTCTGGCTCTTTGCTTTTAATCAGTTTGCTTAATAGCCTGGCTGTAATGTATTGTCTATATAAAAATGGAGGTAGCGTAATGAAAATCAGGATCAATAAGATCGTTAGAAACAGTTTGGTAGATGGGCCTGGAGAGCGATTAGCTATCTTTTTACAGGGCTGCGCTCTGGCCTGTAAGGGTTGCCAGAATCGGGCGCTTTGGGATTCCAAAGGCGGTTACGAGACTACGGTAGAGGATCTTGTACAAGTGGTAGAGAATCTGGGGTCAGATCAAGTAACGATAACCGGCGGGGAGCCTCTACTACAGGCTGAGGCTGCTATAACTTTGGGCCTGCAGCTGAAAAACGCCGGCAAGCATGTTATCTTATACACTGGCTACGAGATAGAGAGTCTGCCAGTATTCGGCTATCATTGGATCTTACCAAGGGCCTTTGATGTTATCGTAGATGGGCCATTTATAAAAGAGCTAGATCATGACAAGCTAACCTATAGGGGATCTGCTAACCAAAGGCCTGTAGATGTAAAGGCTACTTGGGAGACCGGCCATGTAGTAACCCTAGAATGGGATAATGAGCTAGTTATAGCGCCTAATGGAGATCTGGTAATGCCTTTGGGCTTTGCAGACGAGCTGGATTTAGGGCAGGCTGAAAATTCCCGTATGTGCGGGCAAACCAGGGGGTACTAATGGCAAAACGAAAAAGCTTTACACGTATGAGGCGTAGCGCTACAGCATATCTGGTAAAACTAATGCAGCGTGAGGGCTGGAGTAGTAGCCTAAGCGCTGCAGATGCTTTTAGCCAGGGCGTAGAGAGAATCGGGGATCAGTACCCAAAGATGCTGAATAAAGACGTTAGAATATGTGTGCTAAGGGCTATGCAGAAAACATACAAAAATAATTGAGCGCTGGAGCAAGCAAGCATGAAAGTAATCATAACTACAAAAACTATAATAACTTGGTGCCAGATCTGTAATGAGTGTCTGTCAATTAGCTACAGGCCAGGCGGTAACGTTACTCTGTTTTTGCTAAGCGCAAAAGAAAAAGGTTGGACGGTGTACAAAATAAGCAATAGTAAAGAGTACGTTGTAAAATGCCCGGATTGCAAATAATCCCCCTCCCCCTCCAAGGTATTACGCCTGGAGGGGGAAAATTGCGTTAAATTCGCAGGCAGGCTAAGGCATTATCTAGGTAAACTTATGGCAAATGTGAGTAGTGTATACGTTCAAATAAAACAAAAAGGTAAAAGCGACTGGCTATATATGGCTGGCTATAATCACGAGATAACGGTAGTAAGAACGGCTACGGATACTGGCCTAGAGTACAGCGTAAAAAGCATGATTCCGCTACTTACTAATGGATGGTACGAGATAGAGCTAGTTAGCTATCTGGATAATAGCGATATAGAAGTATTCAATAATCGGCTTGCTATTATGGATGATGCTTTTTTCTTTAGATGGTTTAATGAGTCTGGCTTTTGGTACGTGACCGAGGCAACCAAACAGAACTACGAGATCTACTCCCCTCCGTTTCATGACGGCATAACACAGGTAAAGTATTTTCTAACAACAAAAGCTATAGAGCATTACGATAGCCCAAAAGGATCTAACACAAAGATAAGCCTAATAAACGGAGATAAAGAGATAGATATAACAGAGTATGTAGGTGGCTGGGATCTGGCAGGCGTAGACACGGAGGCCTTAGACGATTCCTTAGATGATGCTAGGAGCAAGCTTGAGCTAATGAGAAAACGCAAAGAGCGCAAAAAACTAAGAAAAAAGCTTGAAAAGCTAGAGTCAGACCTGGCAAAGATGGAAAAGGACGAGCCGGTAAAGAATATTAGCCGGGCAAGCCTAATAGAGATAGACAAAACAGAGAGCAACAATGAAAAATAGATCAGAGTATAGGATTTACCCATTTGATACGCCAGGGGAGCTGGCTACCGGGATCCTGGCCGGGCTATCGTTTATCGGGGCGCTAGGCCTGGTTGGTTTGTACGGGGAGTCTTTTTGGAGCCAGGCTCTTTTAGCTTTATCGGTAATTATATTTCTACTTTACGTGATTCCAAGGCTCATAGCCTGGCTGCTAGCGTTACTTGATGCTGGTATGCAGGCGCAAGCTGAGTACAGGGCTACTACTTCCAAGCTGCTAGAGATTGAGGCTAGTATACAGCTGGAAAGAGAGCGCCGGCAGAGTATACAGGCGCTCAGATCTTTGCAGGCGCCACAGCTTGAGTACGCCCTAAAGCTAATGGACTTTAGCGACATTATCAATATTTCGGGTACTACCGTAAACTGGGTAGTAGACGGCCAGAGTATACCTGTAGACTTTGCTATAGATTGGATGGAAGCCTACAAGGGCAGGCCAGGTAACCAGCTGCCAGCTCAGAGCGACTTTAGCGGATCTGTAGACAGGGACAATAAGCGTAGGTATGTAAAAGCGATTACTGCAGCGCTCATGAGAGCTGGGTACGTTAGGGACGCCGGCGGGCCTATACCCCCAAGATGGTTAGTACAAGACGAGAAGGTAAGGGCCTCAGCTCTGGCCGGGATCGGTTTAGAGCTGGCCTATGATCTGGCCGTGTATGTGGCCGAAAAGAGAGGCGAATCGTGAAACCTAAAATATGCCATAGTGGGAGTAGAAAAACGAAAAAACTAGAAATCTTGATAAAAAAGAAAAAAGAAAGAAAGAGAGGTAGATAATGCCAAAAGTAAAGTACGAAAATCTAGACTTAATAGCCCAAAGGCTTGTAGACCGTTTACCTTTTAGGGTATTAGAAGCCAGGGCGCTAGCCTCTGACTGGCTTATTATCAAATACAATCTAAGAGTAGCTACAGATCAAGTAAACCATCTAAAAAGGGAGCTTGCCTGTATAGAGTCTGTAGCTATGGAAGCTATAGGAGATCAAAGTAAATCAAATGTAGCGGTAGGTGTAATAGCCACTTTGGCTAGGAATGCTATAAAAAACGAGCAAACGCAAGTGAGGCAATAGATGACAAAAAGGCGTAAAGGTAGAGACTATAGCCAGATGCTAATATGGGCTGCAGCTCTTGTAACTGTAGCCAGGTACGCCGGCGCCTTTGTCGCTAGTGACGTTGGAGAGCTAAGCGGTGCCGTATCGAGTCTAATTACAGGATCTATGGTAATTACTGGGTTAGGTATGGGTGTTTTAGATGTAATCGGGGGAGCTTATATCTTTGACGGTTGGCGCCGGGCTTTGCCAAGACGGGGCGCTAAGTGGTCTAGCAGGTTTAGGCTTTTGACTGTCTTTGTGTTTAGTTTGATCCTGGTAGGTATCGGGATCCTGATACCTTTTACCGTATCAAGGGTAGCAGATCAAACCATGAGTCAGGTACTACCGGGCTGGAGTCTATGGCTTTGGGCTGCAGCTGTAAATGTGGCGCCTTACTTGTTGATCGGTGGGGTAGTCATGAGCCAGGCCGGCGTAGTGACCGTTAGAGTGGCCGAAGGTGACCGGCCAGAGACCGGACATAAACCGGTCAAGCCGGCCAGTAAGGGGCCAGTATACGAGAGCTGGCCGATGGTGCCAGCTGCAGACCGGCTAGCTATTCAGTCTATGACCGGCAGCCAGGTAAGTAAAAAGTACAGCGTACCGGCCAGGACAGGCCGGCGCTGGGTAGAGTACGCGCAAAAAATGGAGGTAGGTAAAAATGGACAAGAAAACTAATATAGCCGGCGTGAAACATGAGACCGTTTACGGCGTAGCCTGGATAGACAAAAAGGATATGCCCAGAGATCTTGTAGAGCTGGGCAATATGATAGAGCAGCAATATAACGAGACAGGCGAGAAAACAGGCGTAGTAGCGCAGCCTTTATTTTATGATGACGGTATGCAGCTAAGGTACCGTACTATCTCATGGGATCAGTGGGTAGAAGTTGCCAAGGCCTTTATGGGCGAGGATCAGATAAAGAGGCTAAAGAAGCTAAACGAGGATAACGAGCAATGGACAACGGACAAGATTTAACACAGGCCAAGCGGGATCATCTTGCGGAGTACCAGAAAAACGGAGGCTCATTTATTTTAGCTGCTAACGTTGACACAAACGATACCGGCGTAATATTCCCTGGAGGCGTTTATATTCCTATGTCTAAGCTTGGATATAACGACAATATAGGTTATTTTGACGCCAGGGTATACAGGAATCAAGAGAGTATATGGGATTAGTTTGCTTAATAGGGGCCTGCTATCGTATTGTCTAATCAAAATTATAGAGGAGGTAAGATATGTGGCTATTTACAAGACATGGATTTTATAGCGTAACGAGATCAACAAAAGAGCCTGATAAGCTGCAGGTGAGAGCTAGGACAAGGGGAGATCTTGAGAATCTGGCTGGGTTTTTGATTACAAGAGATCAACCTACCTGTATACTTTTAGGGCGTGATATGGAAATTATAGAGACGCCGGCAGCTGACTATAGGTATAGATGGATCGTAGAGCCTGGAGACTGGCTCATTATCAGCGTAGAGCTTATGGCAGATATTCAGTACCATAATTTCAAGGATCAGATAAAGGATCACGAGAGACATAATGACTATTTAGGGGTGTGGTCAATTATGAACGGAGTACAGCGTAGGCATGTATATGACGCCAGGCAGACAAGCTATATAGACGGCTACGAGTACGAGCCAGAATCAGACCCTTGGGGAGGAGACGTAGAGGCAGATTCCTATTTTGACAACATTACGGATTTTGGAGACCCACAAGACGACTGGGATCCTGCTAGCTTTTTCTGGAGAGATTAGCTATAATAATAATGATGCTTGAAACCAGCTAATGCTAGTTAGTTCGTTTCATTCCCTCCCTTATAAGTCTATCTGGCTTGAGCAGCCAGATAGACGGGATGGGGAAAACAAGCATTTTCTCATTATTCCCCCTCCTCAATACCCCCGGCGATAGGCCGGGGGTATTGCATTTAAGCCAATTTGCTTAATGGGCGTGGTCTAATGTATTGTCTAGGTAAGCACATAGACTACTAGGAGGTAGGAATATGAAAAAAATAAGAATTTTCTTGACGTTAGCGTACATTTTTATAGGGCTATCAGCTATTTACTGGCTGGCAGCCACAAAGGCGCCAAGGATCGGCTTTATCCCCGGTATCTTTGGTATCGTGGTATTCTTTTTAGGCATTAGCTTAGTATGGGAAAAGTGGAGGTAATATAATGAGCGAGATAAAATCAAAGGCAGCACAAGTAACCGGTATAGATGAAAGCAACATAATGAGCGTAGGCGCTCAGCTTGATATGCTACGCCGGCAAGGGATCTTGATAGATCTTACGGTAACTGGTACCAGCATGTTTACACGTACCGCAAATTTTGTAGAGCTTGGGGTACGAGACGAGGCAAAGTTAAAGCGTTATAGCCCTGGTACAAAGTACCTTATCCCAAAGGATCAAGTAAATAAGCTAAAGAGCGTAGAGGCCAGAATGAGGCAAGCGCTAGATCAGTATACGATGGATATTAGAGGATTTAAGCCTTACAAGTGGCTTAGCTATACGGCCTGGCCTAAGTGGGTAGAGCGTTGGGCTGAGTTGGCAGCGGAGTTTTACGCTGTGAAGGACGAGATCAAAGAGAAGTACGCTACTTACACGGATCTTTTGATTAGTGAGTTTGCAGCCGGCGCCGGCCAAACGTGGCAGAGCGCCTTAGACCAAGGTTATGATGCTATTATCTGGGGGCAAAAAGCATACACGGATCAGGATGCCTTTGTAGACGCCGTTGTAGATGTTTCTTTGAGCCGTTTACCTACCTTGGATGATATAGAGAATAACCTGAAAGCTGATTACTTGGTTGGCGTAGTTTACGGGGCGCAAGACTACGCAGCTGACAAGGCCAAGGCAGACGAGATAAACGCCGAGTCAAAAGCTCAGCAGCAAGAGACTTACCTAAAAAGCGCTGCAGTAGACGAGAAATTACGTCACGAGATGAAAATGAATCAGCTGAAAGAGGACGAGCGCCAAGCTAAGATAGACGCTATGTTTAAGGCAGAGATGGAACACGCCAAACAGCAGCTACAAGAGCTTGGTAACCCATTGGCAGAGGTTGTAGCTCAGCTCAGAAACCAGATAGCAGAGGACGCCGAGTCGATGCTGAAAAGCGTAAAGCGTAATGGCTTTGTGCGTGGCAAGATTGCCCAAAAGGGCAGCGGGCTTTTAGAATTTTATGATCTTATGGCTACTCATAACGACCAGGATCTAAAAATCAAGCTGCAGACTCTAAAGAATCAGATAGGGCCTATTGGTAAACGAGACAAGGATACCCCTGAGCGGGACGTAGATGCTATCTCTGCTACCTTAGAGGAGATAGCTAGCCTGGCTACGGATAACCTAAAAGATCTTACAGAGGTTAGCCGGGCTGCTTTTCTGGAGATTTAGTTATGCCCAAAGTAATAGATGTTGTAAATGACGTAACAGGCCGGCGGGTAACCTACGTAGGGCTACCCCCGGCTGAGTGTATCCGCAATGCTTGGGAACAATACACAAAAAATAACTTTCAAACCTGGAATTACAAAGACCCGGATACCTACGGGATCTACGAGGATGATTACGCTTGGTATCTGGGGGATTGGAGGATAGATAAAAATGACAACTGATTTAAATAAAAGGCACCAAGAGAGAGAAAAGGCAGATCAAGAGCTTACAGATCAGGGCTTATCTGGGTTTACGATTACTAGAGACGGTATTGAGTACGAGTTTGTTAGATCTATAATGATACCTATTATCCCTTGGTTGGGATCTGGTAGGGCTGAGTTTATAGAGGTCGAAAAAGACGAGTCGTAGACGAGAGCCAGGGTTATTAGCCCTGGCTTTTTTCTTTTAACCAATTTGCTTAATGGGCGTGGTCTATTGTATTGTCTAGGTAACGGTATAAAACTTAGACTACTAGGAGGTAGGATAATGAATGAGCATTTAGATAAGCTTGACCGATACATTAGGGCGCAATTTCCCCTTATTGGAATTATGAGCCATGAGGAGAATCGGGTAATGGCTGCTATTAAGGCGCTGGCTACCAAGCGTAACCGCAAGGTAGCTACCTGGAGTTATACGCAAGGATTAGAGAATTTTGATCTAAGCGCTGATGATACCAGGATGCCAGATGAGGCTATGGCAGCTATTGCAAATTACCTTAAAGATGGGATCAGCGCCAAAGATAAGGCTACAATCTTTGTAATCAAAGATCTACACCACATGCTAGATGATAGCTTGATAGTAAGGTATCTGCGTGACATTTCCAATACGGCCAGCCAACATGCGGTAGTTTTGTTATCGCCTAATCTGGAGGTACCAGCGGATTTAGAAAAAGCTATCTCAGTTATAGACTGGCCTTTACCATCTTATGACGAGCTAAACGCTATCTTGATTAAGGTTGAAACATCATTACCGGCTGATGTAGAAGTTACGATAAATGGCAATCGTGAGGAGTTGGTAAGATCAATGCAAGGCCTTACAGCCTTTGAGGCTGAGAGCGTTTTACTGGCTAGCGTGGTATCGCTGGGTAAGCTCAGTGATGATATTATCCCTGAGATCGTAAGGGAAAAGGCAGCGGTTATAAAACAAGCGCCGGGCCTGGAGTACATTCCAGTACAAGACGATCTACGGGCCGGCGGTTTGCACAGGCTAGACGCTTATACGAGTATCAAGCTAAATACGTTTAGCGCCAAGGCAGCCAGGGCCGGGGTAGATCCTGCTAAGGGCGTAATGTTGGTAGGTATCCCTGGTACGGGCAAGAGCCTTAGCGCCAAGGTAATAGCGGGCGGGCGTATGCCTTTACTCCGTTGGGATCTGGGCGCAATGAAGGGCGGGATAGTCGGCCAGAGTGAGGCCAATATTCGTAAAGCTACTAAGATTGCAGAGGCGGTAGCGCCGGCGGTAATCTGGATGGATGAAATAGAAAAAGCTCTACCCGGCCAGAGTGGAGAGCTTGACGGTGGGGTGCAAGTTGGAATGCTGGGATACTTGCTAACTTGGATGCAAGAAACCACAGCGCCACTGTACATAATAGCTACGGCTAACGATGTAAGCAGCGTAAAGCCTGAGTTACTACGCCGTTTTGATGACGTCTTTTTTGTAGGCTTACCAGATCTTGAAGGGCGTAAAGAGATCTTAGAGATACACTTAGCCAAGCGTAGTCAAGACGTAAGCGCTTTAGATCTTGAAAAGGTAGCTCAGCATACCTGGGGCTACACAGGGGCAGAGATCGAAAAGGTTGTAAAGGCAGCTATTGAGCGCTCTTTTTTCCAGGGCCATGATTTATCTACAGATCACTTAGTAAACGCAGCTGCAGAGATCATACCTATCTCTGTTACCAGCGAGAATCAAATTTCAGAGCTGCAAGCTTGGGCTAAAACAAGGGCCAGGGCTGCAGGGGCGAGTCTGGAAAGCAAGCCAGAGGTAGAAGGGGTAAGAACGGTAGAGATGTAAAGATAGGGCCAGGGCTAATAACCCTGGCCTTTTTTTTGTCAAGTGTGGGTATGTGTGGGTATGTGTGGGTTAATACCTTCTTAATACCTTTTGGTATATTTTGGTATGTAAAAGGTATATTTTGGTATGTAAATGACGCTAACTAACCAATTTGCTTAATGGGCGTGGTCTATTGTATTGTCTAGGTAACGGTATAAGCTTTAGACTACTAGGAGGTAGGATAATGTTAGAGAGACACGAGGTAGACAAGATCATAGACGCCGTAAAGGCAGAGGGTACTTATAATCCAGATGAGGTTATGTACCTGTTTGAGGAGAGCCTAACTTTTGCTGAGTACGATAAAATCAAAGGCTTTTTATCATGGGTACATGATACCGGCTCTAATTTTGGATGGGGTAATATCCAGGCGGTTTACAGTCAGTACACGGAGGCTAAAAATGAGTAAGTATAAATTGATTAAGCTTGAGATCAAAGATAAAGATAGCTTGATAAAAGCGCTTGGGGATCTGGGCTTTAGTGAAGGGAACGGCGGTTTAGAGGTTGCAAACGGCCATGAAAACAACTTATCTCTTTACGGGTACCAGGGCGATAGACGAGCTGAGACGGCTAACATCCGTATACCCAGACACAGGGTAGCTACAGCTGCTAATGATATTGGCTTTGCTTTTGATAAAGAGACTGGTAGTTATCGGGCTATAATCTCAGAGTTTGATAGCGGAGACAGAAAAGAAAAACGGGCCGGCAGCCCTAAATGGCAAAACCGGCTTAAGCAGCGTGTAAGTTATCATACGGTTAGTAAAGCTGCTAAGCGTAAAGGTTACCGGGTAAAAGAGGTAGCCACAAAAGACGGTACGGTACGGCTGCAGCTGCAGAGCTTTAGATAATGGAGGTTTTACAATGAAACACATAATAGATGTAGTAATTACTGATGACGGCCAGATTGAGAGTACGGTAAAAGGCGTGGCCGGGCCTAAGTGTGGGCAATTGAGCGCCTGGCTAGATAAGCTGGGCAATGTTGAAGTAGACGAGAAAACAAAGGACTACTACAAAAAAGCCAAGCAAAAGATCAGGGCGGGGGGGAGGTAATGAGCTGGATTATAGACGCTGCAAAGGCGATTATAGAGGCTGTGTTTATCCAGTCTGATTTATACGATATTCCAGACGAGACTCCCTTAGAGCGAGCTACCAGGGGGGATTATGACAGCCAGGCAGCCAGGGCAGCCGAAAACAACAACCAGAATAACGAAAAACCTACAGGTAAACAGGTTCTATAGGCACAAAAAAACATAAAAGCGCTTTACCCTCTACGGGTAAGGCGCTTTTTTTGTTATAATGATTAAGACCTAGCCAGGGAGAGAAAAGCTTTTGAGCGAATCTAGGTTAAAAAACCGCATTTTAGAAAGCAAAGAAGTACCGGTAAAAGAGCTGGTAGCTAATAGCTCTAACTGGAGGTTACACCCAGTAAGGCAAAAGGCAGCCACAAAAGAGGCTATAGGCTACGTTGGCTGGGTTGAGCGGGTGTTAGTAAACATGCGTACAGGTGACGAGTGGCCGGATGACGAGCGGGGCGTAAGTACCCTGGTAGATGGTCACATGAGACTCGAAATAGCAATAGAGGCCGGTGATGAAACGGTACCGGTAGACTTTGTAGATCTTACGCCGGCTGAGGAGAGCTACGTACTTGCTACCCTAGATCCTTTAGGCGCTTTAGCACGTACCGATAATGAGCAACTTTTAGAGCTTACTAGCCGAATAGACCAAAACAGCAAAAGCGTAAGAGCAGCCCTGAGAGCTGCAGGTATAGAGAGCCGTGATACGTTGCCTATTTTAGAAGGTAACGGCCTGGAGAATGCCACTGGAAGCCGTAGGGATACGGAATCGGACAACGGCCAGGGCCAAAAGCCACAGGTACCCAGCCAAAACCCACAAAAGCCATTACAAAAGTATCCCCTGGCTATCGTATTATCTAAGAAAGATCTTACACTATGGAGAGAGTATAAAGAGCGGGTAGGGATCCAAACGGATACTAACGCTTTTATAGATCTGTTACGAGCTGTGACAGATGACAAATAAAAAGTCAATTAAAGGAGAAAAGCTATGACTTTAGACATTTCAGATACCGTAAGAAACGCTATGCTAGATCAGATTGAGTCTACAATCGGTACTAGCGCCGTACTAAAGATCAGATCAGGGGCAGCGCCGGGTATTGGTTCAGCTGATTCGGGTACCGTTTTGGCTAATATGACTCTGCCTTCTGATTGGATGGCTGCAGCTGCAAGTGGCTCTAAAGCCCTGTCTGGCTCCTGGCAAGACGCAAGCGCAGACGCAGACGGTACCGCCGGGCATTTTAGGATCTATGCAAGTGACGGCACCACGCAGCATATTGAGGGCAGTTGCGGAGACGTAGGTACCGAGGATCTGGTACTAGATAACGCCTCAATATCCACAGGCCAGCAGGTAACTGTCACGGCGTTTACGCTTACAGCCGGTAACTAGGCCTCGATATGGGAGTCGTGGTATTTGATTACCCGGCTATACAGGCGCATGTAGAAATAGACTGGAACGATGTAAACCTACGCCTAGCAGATGTAACCTGGACTATAGGCGCCGTTTGTACGGTTCAGATAGATATTTACCGCCTGAATATTAGCCCAGATCCTGTTACCACTAGGATAATTACCGGGCCGGACTCGGATAGCGAGCCGGTTCCCGGTAATCTTAGAATGGAGGAGTACGAGGATCCAGAGTACCCAGAGGAGGGGGTAAGGATTCTCTGGCCTGATGGGTTGGTATTTAATGTGGCGGTGCTGTAATGGCTATCGAGAATAGTTATTTTACTTATCAGTCTGCAACGGATCCAGTTGATCTAACAGTATCTATCAGCTCTAACAGTGATAGGATACTTGGTATTAATATTGTGGTACGTGGGGGCGAAACGGTATCATCTGTCACATTAGACCCAAGCGGAAATAACGAATCCGCTACTCAGCTACAATCATCCTCAGCGAATAATACAAACATATACACCTATTACATAATCAATCCAAGCTCAGGTGCAAGCCAAACGCTAAGAGTTGATCTGTCAGGCACGAACGGGCAATGTAGTGTACATGCGCTTGATATGTCAGGCATGGATACTACGAGCATTGACGATGGTTACACGATAGCAACGGCGAGGACGAGCAGCCCACAAGCCACATTTACAACCGGTGCAAACGGTTCTCATATTATGGGGCAATTCTTGAGCGAGGCAAACTCAGGAGTTGGCGTTGATACCTGGACAGGAGTCACAGGTCAGACCACAGCAGACGCTACAGATCGGGGATCTTGGCAATCTGCGAGCGCGTACGCAACTCAGACCAGCTCAGGCTCTATGACGGTTGATTTTAGGACAACTCAGAGTGATAACTGGATATGTTCGGGCGTTGCGTGGCCTGTTTCTGCTCTGGCAGCCATAGAAGGTACGCTATCTGAGACTTTAGACGATATTACAGCTGCAGGATCTGGAGACGTAGACGTAGATGGTACCTTATCTGAGACGCTAGATGACGTTACCGGGGCGGGTACCGGGGAAGTAGACATAGCCGGCAGCCTGGCTGAGACCCTGGCCGATATAACCGTAGACGGTACCGGTACTGCAAACGTAGTACCCATTTTGGCTAAAACGCTTGCTCATACCACTTCTTATACGACATCTGTAACAACGTCATCAATAGATACAACTGGTGCAGACTTTTTATTGATGGCGATTTCAACTTATAATGCCAATCGCACTTTTACGCCAAGTGATAGCAAATCGAACACTTGGCAAAGTCTCACGCAATATAGCACAAGCGACAATAACACAGTACAGATTTTTTACTGCTATAACCCAACCGTAGGTACTGGACATACATTTACTGTTACCGCTGATGATAATACCTATATAACCCTTTTTGCTTATGCTCTAAGCGGAATGGATACTACATCAGGGGTATATGATACGGAAAATGGGGCTAGCGATTACGCCACAGGTAATATTACGCCAAGCGAATCCGGCGAGTTAATATTTTCGATCTACAATCAGTATTCAAGTTCTGGTACACCCAACGTATCATCCCCGTTTATAAGAGAGGACACAGATCCGTTTAGCTCAGGAGAGACTCCGGGCGGTTCTACGGCTTTTGTAAATACATACGATAGCACAAATCAAATACAAGCTACATGGAGTAATGTTGGCGATGGCGAGGCCTCATCAATTGCAGCGTTTAAGTTAGCGTCAGATAGTGTTTCTGGCAGCCTGGCTGAGACGCTAGATGACATTACGGCTGCAGGATCTGGAGACGTTGACGTAGACGGGAGTCTAGCGGAGACGCTAGATGACATTACGGCTGCAGGATCTGGAGACGTTGACGTAGACGGGAGTCTAGCGGAGACGCTAGATGACGTTACCGGGGCGGGTACCGGGGAAGTAGACATAGCCGGCAGCCTGGCTGAGACGCTAGATGACATTACGGCTACGGGATCTGGAGACGTTGAAGTAGCCGGCAGCCTGGCTGAGACGCTAGATGACATTACGGCTACGGGATCTGGAGACGTTGA